>JAABUO010003283.1_pt1 | contig 19326 bp, 19 predicted proteins | sample 5559291 | NCBI WGS metagenome assembly JAABUO01 (sample SAMN10711878, study PRJNA513372) | rock metagenome | isolation source: Antarctica rocks | place: Antarctica: Victoria Land, Finger Mt sud
GTCAAACAAAATCTAGACCGACCTCGCCGCCACTCGCTTATCGGTCGTCCTTTGCCCTGAGTTGACCAGGACGCCACTCGCCGTCATCTACCTGGGCAGTAACGTCTTGTCCATCTCAATCTTTGGTGAGTAGCTGCTGTTTCTTGCAGCGTAGGCGTCCTGCATACGCAGGATCTCGTCACGCGACATGCCGGAGGACGCCGCGTAGAGGCCGATCGCGACGGTGGCGTAGTCCACGTACTCCGGGTAGTTCTTGCCGCCGGCGCGCTGTGCGTCCCACTCGCCACCCTGTCTGAGCTTATACAGTTGCATGAGTTCACGCGATAGGATGGCCGGACCCGCGCTGCCGTCATGCGGGTCAGGAACGGGATTGTTGATCAGGGCGTCGTAGTAGCTCTTGTCCGCGGTCCCCTGGCTGACAAAGAAATGCGGGTCGAGCCTGGCCGGACGCAGCATCTGCTAGCCCTTGTTGGGTCCTTCGGGGATCAGGACGGGATTGCCTTGGTCGTCAAAAACCGGCACGGGTGCGTTCGGGTCGTTGGGCTTGCCCACGCCGGCCGCCGCGGCACCCTCGGCAGCTCCTGCGTCGGCGGTTGCGGCCGTGCCTGCGTCGTTCGGCGGTGCAGCACCCGAAAGCGGAGAGCTTGCCAGCATGGCGGTGGCCTGGTCCGGCGCGGTCGCGCCAAAACCCTCCGTATCGCTGTCAGGGCTGCCCCAGCCACCGCTCAGCCCGGCATCGGCCGCGGCCTTGATCCGGACTGCCTGTGTGCTGAGCGAGGACACGCCGGCACCGCCACCGGCTGCCGTGCCCGCGCCATGAGGACGAAGGGCGGAGAGCGCAAGGTCAGTGCTTGTTTGTCGAACATCCTTCAACGCCGTCGCAAGCTGTTGGTCCGCTTCGACACCACTCTGGCCCACATGGTCCGGCGGGTAAGGCCCGGTCACCCATTTGTATCCGCCGAACCGCCCTCGGGCGACAGGTCCTTAGGATGAGGGGTCGTCAGATATCGAAGCCTCCTGCTGAGACGCCAGCCCGGTATCGATCTCCCTGATCAAGGATATGAGTCCTAATCACACCCAATCCTGCCGTCTTGCCAGCTAAGCAGCATGAGCCTGTTCCCGGCTCACCCCGCCTACCGTGCCATCCTGCCCGTTCTATGGCGTATCCCCAACTCAGAGCTAAAACCGCATCAGCAAAGCCATTGCCTACGGCGGACGTTTGCACTGGGCCGATCAAGAGCGGGTAGCAGACAAGCTAACCGGACTTTCTTCCTAACTTTTAGGATCACGCACACCGCGAATGAGCAATCGACACTGCTATGCGGCTTTATCGGTGTTCGCGGTTGCACTTCGAAATGCAGCCGGTAAACGACCTGTGTCATTCTAAGTCGTCTGTAAAACGACCTATACGGGAGTAAAGTCGCCTATGTCGAACAAAATTCCCTTAGGAGTATATGTCGGAAATCCGAATGGCAGCGACGCTACGGCAGAGGCGGCGTTTGATAACACCTATCGTGACTTAGCTTCTACTATTGGGCAAGCACCCGAGTTTATCGACACATTCATTGATTTTTCTCGCAACTGGTCGGATCTGGTGGGAAGCGCGCAGTGGAATGCGCGGTCGCAAAGCCAGTCTCCGGTTGCGCACAACCTAACCCCCGTGATCGCCGTGCCGCTCGGCACGGTATCGGATAATGGCGCGAATACGCTCCAACAGATCGCAGCGGGCGCGCATGACGACGTCTATCGCGGCATTGCAGAGGCGTATCGGGACGCTGGCTACACCAACGTCTACATGCGGATCGGCTGGGAGATGGACGGCGACTACATGCGCTGGTCGATGGGCAACACGACAGACAGCGTCAACACTTGGAAGGCAAGTTTCGCGCATGTCGCGGATGTGCTGCACAGCGTCTCAGGCATTAAGGTAAACGTCGTTTGGAATCCTGGCCTTTCAAATAACAATCAAGTCGATGTTACACAATCCTATCCGGGTGACGACAAAGTTGACGTAATCGGCCTCGATATCTACAGCCCAACTTATAAATATGACTCTAGCGTCAGCAACTCGCAGTACTACAACTATCCGAGCGCAAGCCAGTATCACTCGACCGGCACCGATTCTGCCCAGTGGGGTCTTGCACAGACGATGAGTTTCGCTTCGGCGCATGGCAAGTCGGTGGGAATCGCGGAAACCGGCGTAGGGGTTGGTGACAACAACGACCTGCCGGCGACGATCGCCGCTGATTTCGCGGCGCCGGGGGCTCCGCAAGCCGCTTTCGTCAATGTCTGGGACGTGACAACCGGCGAGGGCGATTGGCAGTTCACCAACGGCCATAATAATGGAGCGGCTCAGGCATGGGCCGCAGCATTCGCCGGAGGCGGAAGCAATAACAACGGGTCCGTCCCTGCCGCTACAGGAAGCGCCACGAGCGCAGCAACCATCAGTAGCGCAGATCCAGGCAGCAGCGCCTCCATCGACCCGGCTAGCGTCGGCGCCTATGCTGGTCCAGTACAGTTCCTAAGCTCGGACGCGAACAGGGCCGAGGCAGTTTGGGGGCCAATGGACGTGGCTGGAGATGCCGGGGGCGATCTCTACGTCGTGCATTCCGGAGACTCCAATCTTACTGTAGAAAATTTTTCTGCGAGCAAAGGTGATGTACTGAATATATCATCGAGCCTTCATGACATGCTTGGACAAAACCAAGTGAACGGAGGCGTGATATTGAGTTTCACTGGAGACGCGAGCCATACGGGCGAGATATTTCTCAAAGGCGTCAGTTCGGTTGATCCCTCCAATATCGTTTGGGGCTAACCGTTGGGCGGCAGCAGGATTGCTGCCGCCCATATCGAATTGCAAGCAACCTGCCGGTAATCCTTGGGCCGAACGGACGAAACTCGATCTGGTCCCGGCACTCCTGTTGCGAAACACGCTGCCCGCGTTTCACCCTGATTGCGTGAACACCGCACTGCAGGCCAAATTGCGGCTGCGCCGCCCTCCGCCCGGGCGCGGATGGGGCAGGTCTATGCCTCTCAAACCCTAGCGATCCGTGTCGGAGGCCGCAAACCAAGTCGCAGCCGACGGCAGCATGACGAGGCGGCCGTGCCGCACGCCACGCTCCGCGATCACGTGGTCGGCGAAGTGACGCACTGCGCTGGTCCGTCCCTTCAGCACCGTGACCTCCATGCAGCTCTCATGGTCCAGGTGCACGTGCAGTGTCGAAACCGAGAGCTGGTGGTGGTCGTGGAACGCATGCGTCAGCCGTTTCGATAGCTCCCGGCGCCCATGGTCGTAGACATACACCAGGGCGGCGACGCAATCCTGCTCCGGCACGGTATCGGCTTGCGCCTGCTGCAGGCCGATGCGCGCCAGGTCGCGGATCGCCTCGGACCTATTCTGGTAGCCACGCTCGGTGATCAACTGGTCCAACTCGGTCATCAGATCATCGTCGATGGTGATCGTCACTCGCTGCATGGCGACATCTTTCTGGCATACGGCTAGCAAGACAGTATGATGTCTTCAAGAAGACCTCATACTGTGGTCCAGCCTGGAGGAAGCCATGCGCCCAGAGGCCCCAACAGTCCACCGGCATGTTACGCGCCGGGCCGCTATCCGTGCCGCGGTTGGCGGCCTGGCAGCACCTGTGGCGCTCCGTGCCGGCCGGGCTGCGGCGGCCAGCGTCGTCAACGTGATGGCCTATGACGGCTTTGTCCCGCCCGCCTTCAAGCGGCAGTTCGAGACGGAAACCGGCATCGAGGTCCGGGTGCGGCTGACCGCGAGCCAAGCGCCGGAGCTCAATTTGCTGGTGGCCGAACGACCGCATCCGCTGACCGACATCTGCACCGTGACCGGCAACCGCATCCACCAGTTCGTCGATGCCGGGATCATCGAGCCGCTCGACGTGGCGCGGCTCAGGAATTGGGAGCGCATCAACCCGATCTACTCCGAGGCCGACTGGAACGATGTTGACGGCGTTAGGATGGCCCTGCCGCTCGTGATGGGAGCCGACGTCCTCGTGTTCAACACCGAGAAGGTCGCGCCGGCGCCGGATAGCTGGGGCGCCATGTTCGACGCGCGCTTCAAGCGCCGCACAGCCTACGACATCGAGGACTTCCTGCAGTGCACGATGCTCTACCAGGGCGCCGACGGGACCTTCGCCACCTACGCCGGCAAGCCGGACGAGGCAGCGCGCGCCGTCGACGCCGCCCGTGACCTGCTGATCCGCAACAAGGGCCTGGTACTGAAGTTCTACGATGAGGGCAACGAACTGCAGCAGATGCTGACCGGCGAAGAGGTGGTGCTGGCGCAAACCTACGCCAGCACCCCGGCCCGGCTGATCCTCGCCGGACAGCCATTCCGCTTCAGCGTCCCGCGCGAGGGCAGCCTCGGCTTCGTCTATAACTTCGCAATCGTGCAGGGTGCGGCGAACCGCGACAACGCCTACCGGTTCCTCGACGCGTTGCTGGCCTATAAGGAGATCGGCGCCGCGATCACCCGCTCGGCCGGCTACACCTCAACCTTCATGGGCGCAGAGTCGTCGCTGACCGAGCTTGAGAAGCAGGCTTTCCTGCTGACGCCCGATCAGCTCCAGCGGCTCCACTTCCTCAGCTACAAGGGCCAGACCATCAGCTCATCGCTCATCGACCCGGCGGTGGAGCAGGTGCGCGCGGGCTAGGCGATCGTGGCACGAGGCTGGCTGCTGCGCGGCCTGCTGCTGAGCGGACCTGTGCTTTGGCTGGCGTTGGCCAACCTTGGCCCGCTGGTCGGCATGGCCCGGATCAGCCTGCTCGACGCCTTCCCGGCCGCACCAGACCACGTGCCAAGCTATAGCACGGCCAGCTACCAAGCCTTCCTGGCAAGCCCGTTCTATCTGGGCGTGTTCTGGCGCAGCCTGCGCTTCGCGGCGGGGACCACGGTCATGTCGCTGGTGCTGACCTATCCGCTCGCCTACCACATCGCCCGGCATGTCTCGCCGGCACGGCGCATCCGCCGCTTGCTGCTGCTGGTCGCGCCGTTCTGGACCAGCGAGGTCGTCCGCACCTTCGGGATCATGCTGCTGCTGTCGAACCGCGGCGCAGTGAACATCGCCTTGCGCTGGACAGGGCTGATCGACGAGCCGTTGCCGCTGCTCTACGGCGGCTTCTCCGTCGGTTTCGGCATGGTCTATGTTGTGCTGCTGTCGATGCTGCTGCCGCTCTATGCCGCCCTCGACCGGCTGCCGCCCAACCTGCTCGTGGCCGCTGCCGACCTGGGCGCGGGTCAGTGGCAGCGGTTCCTGCGCGTGACCCTGCCGATGACCAAAGGCGGCATCGTCACCGGCTCGGTGCTGGTGTTCCTGTTCAGCCTCGGCAGCTTCGCAGTGCCGGCGCTGCTGGGCGGGGCCGACATGACGCTGTTCGCGATGACGATCGGCAGCTTTTTCGGCAGCGCAGCCGGCCGCTGGCCGCTAGGTGCGGCGTTCGGCATGATCCTGCTGCTGGCGGCGGTGGTGCTGCCCTTGGCTTTGGCCGGCCTGTTCCGCGGCCGGCTGGCGCCGGGCGGAGCATGACGGCGGGGCACGGCCGGGGGCTGCTCAGCGCCTTCTATTGGGCGTTCGTTGTTTATCTGGCGCTGCCGCTCGGCCTGATCGCGCTGATGAGCTTCAAGCAGGGCTCGATCGTCGGCTTTCCGCTGGCAAGCGTCACGGGGAGCTGGTACGCGGCGGTCCTCTCCGATCAGGAAACTCTGCGGGCCTTTGCTTATTCGGCCGGCGTGGCGCTGGCGTCCTCGGTCCTTGCGGTCCTTATTGGCACCTGGACCGCGCTGGCGATCGCCGGCGTTCGCCAGCGATGGCTGCGCCTGGGACTGCGCGGCGCGGCGCTGATCCCGCTCGTCACGCCCGGGATCGTCCACGCCATCGCGCTGCGCATTTTCATCCGGTTCATCGGCCTCGACCCCGGCCTGCTTGCCGTGCTGCTGGGACATGCCGTCCACGCGGCGCCGTATGCCGTGCTGATGGTCGGTGCACGCCTGGCTACCGCCCCGCCGAACCTGGTGGAGGCGGCGCGCGACCTCGGCGCGGGACCGGTTGGCAGCTTCCGGCGGGTGACGCTGCCCTGGTTGCGCCCGGCGCTGCTCGGCGCGGCGCTGCTTGCGGTGCTGACCAGCGTCGACGACTTCATCCGCTCGTTCTTCCTGGGCGGTTACCAGGCCACGCTGCCGGTGCTGATCTACGGCCGGCTGCGCTCGGGCTTGACCCCGGAACTCAACGCGATCGCCACGCTGGTGCTGCTGACGACCGCCGTGGTCGTGCTGCTCGCCGAACGGCAGGCACGGCGGGCGAGGGCGTCGTGAACGCCGAGTATAATGTCGGCACCGCGATCGCACACCTGCAGCAGGTTGGCCTGGCCTATGGCGACGTGCGCGTGCTCGATGGCTTCGACCTGCTGCTGCCCGCCGGACGCTTCGTCACGCTGCTCGGCCCTTCCGGCTCCGGCAAGACGTCGATCTTGCGGCTGCTTGCCGGCTTCGACCGGCCCAGCGCCGGCCGCGTGCTGCTGGGCGGCCCGCACGGACTGCAGGACGTCACCCTGCTGCCGCCGGAGCGCCGCAACGTGAACACGGTGTTCCAGGATTACGCGCTGTTCCCCCATCTGTCGGTGGCCGGCAACATCGCCTTCGGCATGCAGCGGCGCGGCGTGCCCCGCGCGGTCATGGCCGCCGGGGTGGCGCGGCTGCTCGCGCTCGTGCGGATGCCTGGGATGGGCGAGCGGATGCCGGACCGGCTGTCCGGCGGCCAGCGCCAGCGCGTCGCCGTGGCCCGGGCGCTGGCGCGCGATCCCGCGCTGCTGCTGCTCGACGAGCCGCTCAGCGCATTGGACGCCCCGCTGCGGGCGGAGATGCAGGCCGAGCTGCAAGCCCTGCAGCGCCGCATGGGCAAGACCTTCCTGCTGGTGACGCATGACCAGGCCGAGGCTATGGCGATATCGGATCTGGTCGTGGTGATCCGGGACGGCGCCATCGAACAGGTCGGGACGCCCGAAACCCTGTACGCCCATCCGGCAACGCGTTTCGTGGCGACCTTCGTCGGCGAGAACAACGTGCTGAGCTGCCGGGTCGAGCGGACGGGGCCGGGGCGCGCGTCGCTGGCCTGGCACGGGCATGTATTCACGGTTGCTGGCCGGCCGGCATTGCAGCCCGGCGCCACGGTCGAGGTAGCGGTGCGGCCGGAGCATCTGCAGTGCAAGCCGTTGCTCAACAGCAGGGCGGATGGGGTGGCCGGGACGATACGGCGCCGCAGCTTTCGCGGCAGCAGCATCATGCTGACCGTGGAGCTTGACCATGGTGGGACGGCGCTGGCCTGCATGGACCCGGCGGCTGCCCAGGCAATTGGCGGCGAGGTGCTCCTTACGTTCGACCCTGGCCGCGTCGCCATCCTGCCCCGGTGAGCGGCACAACCTGGATAGGCAGCAAGGTTTACGATATGGAAACTAGCGATGACGCCCGATCGCAACTGGACAATCTCATCGTCGAAGCTGAGCCGTCCGTACAGGGCCTGCTCTCGCGCTGTCTAATTGACGACTACCGGGTGCTGACGGCCAGCTCGGGGCAGGCCGCGACCGATATGCTCGAAGTTGAAGAGATCGACCTGGTGCTGTGCGACCAGGTGCTGCCCGACATGACCGGCGTCGAGTTCTTCAGCCAGATTCGCATTTCTAACCCGGAAGCGGTTCGGGTGCTGCTGGCCGAATGCTGCGACCCCGACGAGGTGATCCGCTCGATCAACGAGGCTGCGATCTATCAGATTATCTCTAAAGCCTGGCAATCGGAACAGCTTCGCCTGCTGATCCGGCGCGCTGGAAAGCCGCGAGCTGGCCCGCCTGCATCGCTACCTGAGCCGCGAGCTGAAGTTCGCCGACGAGGTGCTGCGCCAGCAGAACCGCAAGATGACGACGGAGCTGCAGAACGCCTACGAGTTCGACAAGCTGGTGTTCACCAGCGACAGCGTGATCGAGGTCTACAACCTGGCGCGCCTGGCCGCGGTGACCGACCTGCCGGTGTTGATCCAGGGCGAGACCGGCACCGGCAAGGAGCTGATGGCGCGGGCGGTGCACTTCTTCAGCGGCCGCAACGCCTATCCGTTTCTGGCACAGAACTGCGGCGCGCTGCCGGATAAGCTGCTGCACTCCGAGCTGTTCGGCCATAAGCGCGGCGCCCTCACCGGCGCGATCAGCGACCGGCTCGGCCTGTTCGCCGCCGACGACGGCGGCACCGTGTTCCTGGACGAGATCGGCGACGTGTCCCCGGCGTTCCAGGTCAGCCTGCTGCGGCTGCTGCAGGACGGCAAGGTGAAGCCGCTGGGCAGCCACGTGACCAAGTATACCAACGTGCGGATCATCGCCGCCACCAACCAGCGGCTCAAGAAGCTGGTCGAGCAGAACCGCTTCCGGCGCGACCTGTACTTCCGCCTGCGCGGCTTCGAGTTGAACCTGCCGCCGTTGCGCGACCGGGTGGAGGACATCCCGATCCTGGCTGAGCATGCGGCGGCCAAGTATGCCAAGTCGATCCATCGCAAGATCGCCGGCATCTCCGCCGAGGTGCTGCAGGTTTCAGCCGAGACCGGCGACGGCATGGAGAGCTGGTATGACTGGTTGCGCCATGAGCGCGCCCATCATCCAGCTTTGGCGACCGCTTAGCCGGCCTGCGCCAACGGCCGTTTCTTGCTTTCTGGAGGTCTTGCCGCGGTCCTAGGTCATTGCTCAGTTGCACGCGGGAACGCCAGCCGCATCTTTGTACCCTGACCCATTTTGCTGTCGATCGTCAGCCGGCCGCCCGACTTGTCCACGAACTCCAGCGCCAGGAACAGGCCGAGGCCGGTGCCCTTGCCGGCCGCCTTGGTCGTGAAAAACAGCTCCGTTGCGCGCTCCATGACCTCAGGTGGCATGCCCTGCCCCGTGTCCGCGACGACCAGCTCGACCACTTCGTGACCGTTAAGTACTGAGGCCGCCTCCGGCCCGGAGAGCACGCGGGTGGTCATGCTCACCTGTCCGCCCCCAGGCATCGCGTCTGCAGCGTTACGGATGAGGTTGAGCAGCACCAGCTCTAATTGGCTGGGGTCGAGGCGCACGAGGACCGGCGTGGATGCAAGGTCGAGGCGGACCTGCACGCCTTGGGGTACGATCTGCGCCAAGGTGCCTTCGAAGTCGCGTACGACTTGGTTCAGGTCTATCGTCCGATCCTCGTTGACCTGGCGCCGGGCCAGCGACAGCAACTCGCCCGCCAACTGTCCGGCACGCTTCGCGCCCCAGTTCGCACGCTCCAAATACCGCTTTTGGTTCTTGTCCACGGTATGGGCGGCCGCCCGTTCAAGGCTGCCCAGCACCACCGTCAGCAGGTTGTTGAACTCGTGCGCGACACCCGACGCCAAGGCGCCCATGCTCTCCAGGCGCTGGGTTTGACGGCGAAGCGCCTCCTTGCGGGCGCTGACGTCGAGTTGGCTGGCGAAGAAGTAGATGAGCCGGCCGTCGTCGTCGAACACTGGGCTGATATACAGCGCGTTCCAGAACCCTGAGCCGTCGGAGCGATAGTTATAGAGCTCCTCCTCAATGGAGCGGCGTTCCGCGAGGGCCTGGCGAATGCGCTGCACAGAATCAGGATCGGTTTCCGGCCCTTGCAAGAAACGGCAGTTACGCCCTATGCACGCTTCCGAACTATAGCCCGTCTGTTCGATAAAAGCAGGGTTGACGTAGACGAGAGGGCAGTCCGGCAAGTTGGGATCGGCAAGCGCCATAGCCATGCGGGTCCTATGCACGGCCGTCTCGAACACATGCTGATAGACGAGGCCTCGACCCGAAGCAGTAAGCTCGGACTGAGTGGAGGCGGTCTGCTCTGGGTCGTTCATGGCGATCTCGTAATCTACGTCGCCCTGCACTGACCAGCGAATATAAAGACGCTGCACCAAGCTGACCCACGGTTTCGTGAACTTAGTCACGCACGACGCAAGAATACGTGCATGCGACGCGAGGGTTCAAGTGTGCTTACAAGACCATACCTCAGCCATAGGTCTCAAAGACCGGCAATGCATGCAAGGTGTGAATGCCTCAAATTCGTGTCCTGTTTGTTGAAGACGAGGAGCTTATTCGTCAGATCGTGGCCGAGACGCTGATCGAGGCTGGATTTGAGGTAACTGAGGCATGCAATGGGGAGGCCGCCCTAGGCTTGCTTCAGGAGCGGCACGGCTTCGACCTGCTACTGACCGACGTGCACATGCCCGGCCGCCTCAATGGCGTCGATGTCGCCCGGCATACGCGGTCGCTTTGGCCCGAAATCCCTGTGGTGTTCGTCACCGGCCGTCCCGATACCCTACATGCGTTCGGGTCACCTGGACCGCGGGACCGCTGCGTTCTGAAGCCTTACAGGCCGACTGACGCGCTCGCCGCGATTCGGTCCAGTCTTGCGCAAGAACACCATGGAGGCACTGCGATGCCAGTTTTTCCGTGTTACGGGTCATTGCCGGATGACACCTTTATCGACAGGACGCCAGATTAGCGATACGTAACGCCATACTTATATAGGGCCGTATCGATGGCTGTGCTGGTCGTGGGAAGTTCGAAAGGCGGTCCAGGTAAGACTACGCTTTGCCAGATTCTGGCCGGTACATTAGCCCAAAATATGCGGCTGGTCGTGCTGGATGCCGATCCCACGCAGGCACTCTCCCGTTGGTTGGCAAATGCCTATGAGGGCCCCGCCATCGAGGCGCATGCCGAACCGGATGAAACCCGGCTTGCCCATCTCATCGCTGCCAAGGCCGAGAGTGCCGACTTGGTGCTGGTCGACACCGCAGGCTTTGGCAACCGGGCCGCAACAGTTGCCATGACATCGGCCGACGCCGTCCTTGTACCCTCCCTGGCTGGTGAGGCCGATGTGACCGAGGCCGAAAAGACGGTGAGACTGGTTGAAGGTTTGGCCCGCGCTGCCAGACGGGACATCCCAGTTCGCATCATGTTCAACCGCGTTCGGAAAACGACCTTGGCTCGACATGCCGCAACCGAGGTCAAGGCGGCTGGGCTGCTTCGCATTGAGGCGTCCCTGAGCGATCTCGTCGCCTATGGCGAGATGACCTATAGCGGCCGGCTTCCCACCAACGGACCGGCGGGCGTGGAGATCGCTGCCCTTGTCAGGGAACTACGCCAACTGGGATGGCTTCCGGATAATACGTCTATACGTAACGTCATAACGGCGTAGCGACATGAAGACTTTGAAGTCGCGGAGTGCTGGTAGCCGCCCTTCGCCCGAGGATGCCTTGGCCATTGCCAGCCAGACGGCTCCATCCCAACCACCGGCGCAATTATCTTCTGACGACCGCGCCACCACCCTCAATTTGCGTGTTAGAGAGGGAACAATTGCTGCCATCCTAAAGGTTGCTGGAGATCGCGGCCTGACTATGAAGCAGGTCGTCTGTCAGTCCCTGGCGAATGCCGGTGTATCAGTTGCAGCGGCCGACCTGGAGGACCGCACGCCCAAGCGTGGGAGTCGTCGTCCATTATGATGTCTATACGGCGTTACGGTATTACATAGTGTAACCTGCCGCTGTTGCATGGCCTGGATAGCTATAGCGAACCGAAATCATCCACACGCGGGATAGAGGGCGCGACCGCATTTGCCGGAAAACCCGGGTTAAGCTCGCCGCATCCGTTCTAGGTCGAAGCGATATTGCCCGAATGGGTTGATGTGGGCGTGCAGCAGTGGCGGGGTGCGGCGAGGTCTTCGTCGGTGATCACGTGACCCTCTGCGCGGAGCTGCGCGACAACTTCGCCGATCCGCAGGGTGTTCCAGACCACCACGGCGTTGTGCAGGACAGCGAGGCAGGAGAAGGTGTTGACCTGGTCCTGGAAGGTGCGGCCGCGTACGGCGCCTTCCTTGCCGAAAAACAGGAAGCGCGACAGCACGTGCGAGCGCTCTCCCTTATTCAGTTCACGTCCGATGTGCCGCCGGTAGCCGGCATCGTCGAGGAAGCGGAGCACGAACACCGTTTTTCGGACCCGGCCGATTTCCGCCAGGGCCTGGTGCAAGCCGTTCTGCCGGGCATACGAGCCGAGCCGGTGCAGGATGAGCGAGGGCGAGGCAGTGCGGGCGCGCATGGAGGCGACTAGGCGCACGACCCCGTCCCAAGCCGGGCCGATCAGGTGCGTTTTGACCGTACCCGTGAGGATCGGGTCGAGCCCCGGATAGGCCCAATGAGCCGGTAGCTCGAAAAACGGCCAACGTTTGGAACACGCCTAGAACTCACGAGAGCGATTGACTGTCGCATTGAGCACGCCAATGCTTTTCGATCTGGTCGTGAGGTGAGGGTGTTGGGTGGGCAGTTTTCAGGATTCGGACGCGGCTCTGGCGGCGCGCTGGAGTCTAGGCTTCGAGGATCTGGCGCTGTTGAGCGGCAAACCGTTATCGGCGCGGATTGGGTTTGCGGCCCAGCTTCTGGTTTACCGTGCGACGGGTCGCTTTCCCCGCGGGGAGAGCGAGATTGCCGTGGAAGCGGCGACGTATATTGCGGCGCAGAGCGGGACCAAGGTGGCGGATCTGGCCGACTATGATTGGACGGGCTGTTCAGGCCGGCGCCATCGTGCTGAGATTCTGAAACATCTGGGATTTCGGCGCGCTGCGAGGCAGGACATGGCGACGGCTTCCGCATGGATTGGATCCGAGTTGTGCCCCCTTGGACTGCCCACGGGCGAGATGATGGAGCGGTTGCTCGCCTGGTTTGCTGTCCGGCGCGTCGCCAGCCCGGAGGATGGGGTATTGGCCTCGTTCATCGCAGCCGCCCGACGCGCCTTCGAAGACCGTCTTTTCTCGACGATCGCTGTCGCGTTGTCCGAGGAGCAGCGGCGTCAGTTGGACGCGTCGCTCACCGACGACGATGATATGACAGGTTTCAGCGGCATCAAGGCCGATCCCGGCCAACCCGACCTCGACAATATTTTGCTGATGGCACGTCGCCTTGGCTTCGTGAAATCGCTGGCGCTGCCGGTTTCGGCTATGCCGGATCCAGGGGATCCGTTCATGCGGGTGCTGCGGCGCCGGGTCGGAAACGAGACGGCCTGGCGGATGCGGCAGCATCCCGATGATCGCCGCTATGTGCTCTACGCACTCTTCCTTGCACATCGCGAGCGTGAGCTCACCGATGGCCTCATCGATCTGCTGGTTGAGATCGTGCATCGGATCGCCAGCAAGTCGAGGCAGCGCGTCATCAAATCCTTCACCCGCGAGATTGAGCGGGTCCACGGCAAGGAAGGGATCCTTGTCCGCATCGCCGAAGCCGCGTGCTTGCAGCCGGACGGGTCGGTGCGCGATGTCGTCTACCCCGTAGCCGGCGGTGCCGGCGTGCTCGCCGCGATCGTACGCGAGCATAAGGCGACCGGCGGCTTCGAGCGGCGCGTACATACGGTGCTGCGCGCTTCCTATCTGCGCCACTATCGGCGGATGCTGCCGGCGGTATTGGCAGTTCTCGACTTTCGGTCGAACAACACGGTGCACCGCCCGGTGCTGGACGCTATCGATTGGCTGCGCCGCACCGCCGATGAGGGGCGGCGTATCATCCGGCCTGATGAAGGCGTGCCGCTGGAGGGTGTGATCGCCCCGAAATGGCGCGATCTCGTCGTGGAGACGGATGGCGCGGGCGGGTTCCGGATCAACCGGGTAAATTACGAGATCTGTGTGCTGGGCGCCCTTCGCGAACGTCTTCGCTGCAAGGAGATCTGGGTGACGGGAGCGGATCGCTACCGCAATCCGGATGAGGATTTGACACAGGATTTCGAAGAGCGGCGCGCCGAGTACTACCTTGAGCTTGGGCGCAGCCAGGACGCCAGGGCCTTCGTCGCCGATCTTCGCGCGCAGATGACAACGGCCCTGCAGAGGCTGAACGCCCAAATGCCTCGCAACGCCAAGGTCCGGATCCTGAGGCGCGGCAAAAACCGCATTTCGATCACTCCGTTCGAACCGTTGCCGCCTGCGCCGAACCTGGAGGCGATCAAGGCGGAGCTGGAGCGCCGCTGGCCGATGACGGACCTGATCGACGTGCCGATGGAGGCTGCGCAGCAAACCGGCTTTCTCGAAGAGTTCACGACGTCGGGCGATCGTGTGGTCCTCGATGCCGATGCATTACGCCAGCGCCTGATCCTGTGCCTCTATGGCCTCGGTACCAATGCCGGCCTGAAGCGCGTCAGCGCCGGCACCGAGGACGCCAGCTATGCCGAGTTGCTGCATGTCCGGCGTCGCTTCATCCACAAGGAAGCGCTGCGCAGTGCGACCGCGCTGGTGACCAACGCGATCCTCGCGGCGCGCGATCAGCGCGTGTGGGGTGAGGCGGGCACGGCCTGCGCGTCGGATTCAACCAAGATCGGCGCCTGGGACCAGAACCTAATGGCGGAATGGCATGTCCGCTATCAGGGCCGAGGCGTCATGATCTACTGGCATATGGAGCGGCAGGCGACCTGCATCTACTCGCAGCTCAAGCGCTGCTCCTCCTCTGAGGTCAGCGCTATGATCGAGGGCGTGCTGCGGCACTGCACCGACATGGATATCCAGCGTCACTATGTCGACAGCCACGGCCAGAGCGAGGTGGCGTTTGCCTTCTGCCATTTGCTCGGCTTCGAATTGGCGCCGCGGCTGAAGGCGATCGCGCGGCAGAAGCTCTATTTGCCGGACGCGGAGCTGCGCGGCCTGCTCGACAACCTGGCACCCATCCTCAGCCGGGTGATCGATTGGGCGCTCATCGAGCGTCAGTATGACGAGATGATCAAATACGCTGCCGCCTTGCGGCATCGCACAGCGGACCCGGAGGCAATCCTGCGCCGCTTCGCCGGGTCTGTGGTCCAGCACCCGACCTATGCCGCACTCGCCGAACTCGGCAAGGTCATTAAGACGATCTTCCTGTGCCGCTACATTGGCTCGGAGGAGCTGCGCCGCGAAATCCACGCCGGGCTCAACGTGGTCGAGAACTGGAACGGCGCCCACAGCTTCATCTTCTTCGGCAAGAGCGGTGAGGTGGCCAGCAACCGCCTGGAGGACCAGGAGCTCTCGGTGCTGGCGCTCCATTTGCTCCAGAACTGCCTGGTCTATGTGAACACGCTGATGCTGCAGAAGGTGCTGACCGAACCGGCGTGGCTGAAGCGTATAACGGCGGAGGACCATCGCGGCCTGACGCCTGCCATCCATGCCCACATCAATCCTTATGGCCGCTTCGACGCCGATCTTAATCGACGCATTGATCTCGACCTGCCGATGGCTGCATGAGCGGGCAGGCCTCATCGCATCCGAGGCGTGCGCAAACGTTCGTTTGCGCGACCACCTCGCGAGCCTCGAAAACACAGGCACGCTCTCGACGCACAAACCTGTCGCCAAATGAACAGCAAACGCAACAGCCAAAAGGTATCCATCCGGCGAGTACCGCCTGGCGGGTTTGACGCGGCCTGGTGATCTTAGGGGCGCTCGTATGAGTGCTGTTAAGATCGGAGGCGGCTAGGGATGGAGATCATCACCGGGGTTGAGCGGCGTCGTCGCTGGCGGTGTGAGGAGAAGCTGCGGATCGTGGCCGAGGTCGAGCGGCCTGGGGCGTCGTTCAACGACGTAGCACGCCGATACGAGGTGAGCCGGGGTCTGTTGTGGAACTGGCGGCGGCAGGTGCGTGAGGGTGTGCTGGCGCCGGAGCCGATGCCGGTGTTCGTGCCGGTGCAGATCACCGCTGACGCACCGTCTCCCGACCGCCTGGCCCTCACATCACCCTGTCTCGCCCCGGGCAAGGCGGTGCTGGCTGAGGCGGAGCGGATCGAGATCGCATTGCCGGACGGGACCTGCATCCGGGTGGGTGCGGATGTCGGCTTGGTCGCTTTGCGGCGTGTGATGACGGCGGTGCGGCGGTGATCGCGATGCCTGCGGGTGTGCGGGTGTGGCTGGCCAACGGGCACACGGATATGCGCCGCGGGATGGGCGGTTTGGCGCTGCAGGTGCAGCAGGCCCTCGGTCGTGACCCACATGCAGGCGACCTCTACGTTTTCCGGGGCCGCCGCGGCGACCTGGTGAAGATTTTGTGGCACGACGACACCGGGATGTCGCTGTATGCGAAACGGCTGGAACGGGGCCGCTTCGTGTGGCCGCAGGCCAAGGAGGGCGTGGTCTCGCTCACCCCGGCCACCCTCTCGATGCTGCTGGAAGGGATCGACTGGCGGACCCCGCAACGCACGTGGCGCCCGGAGATGGCGGGCTGACCTCATCAACCTGCATAAAGACGTCACGCTCTTGCACAAAAGGGGTACACAGCCGACGCGGCGTGTGGTTGTATCATCAGCGTGACGCCTGCCCCTGATCCTGTCCCGGACGACATCGAAGCGCTTCGCGTTGCCCTGTTGCACGAGCGTGCGGCTCTTGCGGTCGAACAGCTGGCGCGCCGTGAGGCGGAGGCGCGCGCGTCGGGTGCTGAGGCGATGGTGGCGCATCTCAAGCTGCTGATTGCCAAGCTCAAGCACGACCGCTTCGGCGCCTCGTCCGAGCGTGGTCGCAAGCTGCTGGACCAGCTCGAGCTGCAGCTCGAGGAGCTGGAAGCCACCGCCGCCGAGGACGAAGCGGCACTCGAGCCCGGCAGGGAGGGACTGCCTCCTCGCCCCGTCATCCGCCGCAAGCCGGTGCGCGGGCCGTTGCCGGCGCATCTGCCACGCGAGCGCGTGGTGATCCCCGGCCCGACCGAGTGTCCCTGCTGCAAAGGCAAGCTGGCCAAGCTCGGCGAGGATGTCACGGAAACGCTGGAGGTGATCCCGCGGCAGTGGAAGGTGATCCAGACGGTGCGGGAGCGGTTCACCTGCCGCGCCTGCGAGAGCATCACCCAGCCGCCGGCGCCGTTCCACCCGATCGCGCGCGGCCGCGCCGGGCCCGAGCTGTTGGCGATGATCCTGGAGGCGAAGTTCGGGCAGCACTTGCCGCTGAACCGGCAGAGCGAGACGTATGCCAGCGAGGGCGTCGAGATCGACGTCTCGACCATGGCGGACTGGGTGGGGGCCTGCACGGCGACGCTTGCGCCGCTCACCGCGCTGATCGAGGCGCACGTGATGGCCGCCGCTCGCATCCATGGCGACGACACCACCGTGCCGGTGCTGGCGCGCGGCAAGACGGTCACCGGCCGCCTGTGGACCTATGTGCGCGACGACCAGCCGTTCGGCGGACCAGAACCGCCTGCCGCCGTATTCTACTACTCGCGCGACCGCAGGGGTGAGCATCCGAACAAGCACCTGGCCGGCTACGCCGGTATTCTGCAGGCCGACGCGTATGCCGGGTTCAACGACCTCTACCATCCAGGGCGCAGGCCCGGGCCGTTGATCGAGGCAGGCTGCTGGGCGCATGGGCGTCGCAAGCTGTTCGACTTGGCCAAGGTCGCGCGGGCCCCGCTCGCCGCCGAGGCGGTGCGGCGGATCGACGCCATCTTCGACGTCGAGCGCAGCATCAACGGCCTGCCCGCCGAGCAGCGCCTCGCCCTGCGCCGGACGCACGTGGCGCCGCCCGTGGCCGAGCTCGAAACCTGGATGCGTGCTGCCCGCACCAAAATGTCGCGCCACGCCGAAGTTGCCAAGGCGATGGACTACATGCTCAAGCGCTGGGACACCTTCAGCCGGTTCCTCCATGACGGACGCATTTGCCTCAGCAACAATGCCGCCGAACGCGCGCTGCGTGGTGTCGCCCTCGGCCGCAAGGCGTGGCTGTTCGCAGGAAGCGATCGCGGCGGTGACCGCGCCGCGGCCATGTACTCGCTCATCATCACCGCCAAGCTGAACAACGTCGACCCGCGCGCCTGGCTCGCCGATGTGCTGCGCCGGATCGCCGACCATCCCGCGTCACGCCTGCACGAGCTGCTGCCGTGGAACTGGGGACAGCAGGCTGCCAAACTGGCGGCATGAGCCAGACCAGCAGAACCCGCAAGACCCTGGACAGCGCAACGTCGGCGTCAAACAGCTTCAACCAGATCTGCACGATCCGAATTGAGCTACGTGACAGCGATCCTCTGATCTGGCGCCAGGTCGAGGTGCCGACCTCGATCACGCTCGAGGTGCTGCACGAGGTCATCCAGATCGCCATGGGGTGGCGCGACCGTCACTTCTGGGAGTTCAAGATCGGCAAGCAAAGATACGGTTTGCCGATCGATGAGGAGTGGGGCGCAGTCCCGTGTATCGAGGCCACCGGGGTCTGTTTGCGCGACGTGCTGAAGCCGCGCAAGACAATGATCGGCTACCTTTACGATTTCGGTGACGACTGGGCGCATCGCCTCACCGTCACCAACATCCGCCAAGGCGAGCCCGGCGTTTCATACCCCCGCTACATCGCCGGCGAATGGGCCGGACCGCTTGAAGACAGCGGCGGGATACCGGGCTTCTATAGCATACTCGATGCCAGGGCTGACCCCGAACACCCAAGCCATGCCGAGATCACGCAGTGGTTCAGTCACTACGACCCAAAGATGATCGACGAAGTCCTCCTCAACGCCGGTCTTGCCCGTATTGCCAACCAATACGACGCGGCCAAAACGCGGAGGCTCTTATTGGGTTCCGGGGTGGTGAGGCCAAGACCGGGAAGTAGGGCTGCGGACATCTGGTGCGCGAGCAAAAGCGGGAGTAGCTGACCTGCTCGCGCGAGGAGCTTTTGTCATGGCGGCATCCGACTTGATCAACCTTTCGGGCCTGATCGACGACGCCAAGTGCTTCGCGCTGGTGCGCCAGCACCACTAGCCGGAGGGTGCGCGCTGCCCCGTATGCGGCAGCGGCGCCGTCATCCGGGACGGGTGCGACGACACGCAGCCCTGCCGGCAGCGCTACCGGTGCAAGGCGTGTTCGGGGCGCTTCGATGACCTGACCGGCACGGTGCTGGCCGGACATCACCAGCCGCTGCGCGTGTGGGTGCTGTGCCTCTACTTCATGGGCCTGAACCTGTCCAACCGGCAGATTGCCCTGGAGCTGGGCCTGGACGGCTCGGACGTGCAGGCCATGACGGAGCACCTGCGCCGCGGCTTGGTCGCCAAAGCGCCAGAGGTGACGCTCGAAGGCGAGGTAGAGATCGACGAGGTTTACGTCGTGGCCGGGCACAAGGGGCAGCCGGAACAAGTGGCCAAAAGGGGCGGCTCGGGCGCTGCCGCAGGCTGGCAGGCGCGCCGGGACGCGGCACGCTGGAGAAGGACAAGCCGCCCATCCTTGGCCTGATCCAGCGCGGCGGACAGGTGGTGCTGCGCATGCTGGCCAATGTGCAGCAGACAACGATCAAGCCGATCATCACCGCCGCCGTCACCCCGGGCACCCTCGTCCACACGGACGAGT
>JAABUO010003284.1_pt1 | contig 19320 bp, 23 predicted proteins | sample 5559291 | NCBI WGS metagenome assembly JAABUO01 (sample SAMN10711878, study PRJNA513372) | rock metagenome | isolation source: Antarctica rocks | place: Antarctica: Victoria Land, Finger Mt sud
CATCAACGATCTGAGGTATCATGTTCTCGATAACTTGTGACAACTCAATCGACGCTGCGTAGTACAAAGGCTGGGCTAAATTATCCAGTGGAAAAGATACGGCACGTTATCCGTATACCCATAGTAACTTTACTCTAGTTGACCTCTCAAAGATCCTAGGAAAGGCTTGATTGAAAAATGAAACTCCCTTTGTCGAGTCTAGACATTTTGACTAATTTAGTATATGATTGCTAAAGCCAAGAACGCAAATGTGGTTAGTGTATAGCCACTGATCTAACAGCCACAGGATACTGATTGCACTGGGGCTTTTAAAGCGGTTGAATGCTTCTACGAGCATTCTAACATCTTCGTCACATTCCTGCAGCTTTTGCAGATCTTGGATCGTCGATTGTTGAGCAACCCATCTCTCAGACAACGAAGACCAACCGCTGTACACTGAGCAAGAACCCTCTGGAGCCCCCACCAAAGTATGGAAATTTTCCAGACACCTCCTCGTATTCTTTGATCGGGACCTCTGGATAGGGGTAGAAGATTACAACGGTAGTCTGGTCGAGCTTGAATGTTTCCTTGCCCAAAACGTGAGGAAGTGTGCCAAGGTGACTTCACAAGGCATCTTATCACAGAATATGAGTTCTTTAACATATCTCAGGACAACAGGATGATACGAGAGGCGGGTCAAGTTCTGCAGACTCTGTTTTTCAATCCAAGTTCGATGTTGGCCGAAGCGACGCCGACCTTCAATATCGAGCAAGACTTTGGCGCATATCCGATGGGGAAGATTGAATATGTCATCGTTGGATAAAGATTCAAAGATCTTTGCAAGTATCTCAGGAGGCAGGTGGTCTATAGTTACCACAGGCAATGGCGGGACCGGACGTGAACGCATGCTGAGTCTTGAGAAACCGAGGAAAAGTTGGTCCATAGACACTACTTGTGACGGTGAAATTGGAGTCGCCATTATGCTGGATCTTCGGATGGGGAAGATGGTGCAGCTATTTTGAGAGGGAGATTGGTGAAAGAAGGTAATTTTCAAGACGCTTCAGTTAAGAATGAAATTATCACACCCAAAAATTCATTTGGAAATTACAGTGAATGGGTTAAGTGATACCATCACTAAGACAATGACTCTGACCTAGATGGACTAGTTCGAGTACTTCACTGTGCTGTGGAGACACCCGTGACAAAGGGAGAAAAAAACAATGGGAACATTCGATTACTATTTAATTGTTCAGACATACGTTTTTAACGTTAGGTGACATTGGTGTGAATTCTGTGTTTGATGGGGGAAGATCAGTTGTTCCTGGGTGTCAACACATTCACAGTCATCACTCCAAGTATGAGGTAAGACTCATGGCCCTTATCACGATGCCACAACTCTCAAGGATATGGGGATCAATCATATCATCAAAACTTCGAAAATTAGCTAGATGTATTGGCTCAGTCTTGGCATTGGGTTTTGCGGAAGAATGGAAGATTTCAGATGACTTCCGGACGAATAAGATGGGAACAAATATCCGACCGGGCAACTTTGGTACTCCTTTTCTCCTCGCGAAGGACCCCTAACGAGCTGTTTTGAAACTTATAACAGTAAGGGTGTATTTCAAGGGCTGTAATGTTTGGAGAAAAGCTGGGTCAAATCTTCGATGGTCACTGAAACCGCTAAGTCGGTTCCTGATTCATGGACTCTGTGCTGAAAAGAATGCCTGCACAAGATTTGATGCATAATCCAGCGGTTGGGTTTCTTTCATGGGCTGTTCTATGAAGTCAGAGGTTATGAGAGAGTAGATGAGAAGTATAAAAACACGAGACTTGCTGTGTTCGACCCTGGAGGGTGGGATGCACCACAACGACGGATATACCCATCCATAGATCAATCACCCGAGTAATGGGGAACCCTGCTCATGGATGGGGGCAAACCCCCATCAATCGGGTGGCTTCATCCATCGATCATATTTCTATCCATGGACCAAGCGCGATATCCATAGGTAGCTTATTATAAAAATTCAAGGCTATCTTTGAGGAAATAACTTAGGTGCTTATATGAAGGTAAATATCGTCCTTCTTAACTATGACATCTTTCTTTCAGCCATCTCGTCCTCGTCCCTTTTGCCGTCACTTCGCTTACCGCCGTCGTCGTCGCCTGATTCTTGAGATAGAATTAAGCAACGACGTAGATAGACTTAGTAGCGACAGTGAGATAACCAGTCACTTCTTAATAGTAGAAAATGATAGCTACGATAGTATCTAGTAATGGTGTGCAACAGATAGACAGACATCTTTTGCTATACCAGTCTCAGAGGTTCTTCATCAACTCCAGCGCTTCTTCCCTATATCTTACACTCTCAGCATCATCATATGATTCTCTTCGATAATATTGGTTACACTGTTCCGTCCTAATCTTCTTATACCCTCCTGCGAGAACCTCCCCCAACGCATCTATCGTCTCAGACTGACCGCCGTCACCTATGTCTAGGATACACGGATTAGGCCGCATAGAGACAGTTACACGCAATATATGATTCAGCCGAACCAGCCACGTATCAAGTGGTATAGTACAATTGTGAACCCAGGTATGATTATGATCCGGTTGCCAGCAAGATATGGTCAACGTTTTGAAGGCGCGGACAAGGGGGCCGTAGTCCTGGAAAAGTGCAGCCGGAACATCTGGTGTTCTTTTTAACTATGTGCCCTTGGCATAAGTAGGAGAAACAACGATCTTACAGTTGAAATTGTGGGAACTACCAATAACCAATTCTAAGTGTCTAATTCTGGATAAATCAAAGTTCCCGATCTGTGAACCAACAAATTCTTCCAGAGTGGCGAAAACGGAAACGCTGAATCTGTTGTATTTATAGATGCCTCCAGCAGCTTCGAGACAGGTTTGCCGGCATAGTAGGAGAAGGTTTCGCCTTCGCATTTTGCGGACTCTGGGCGGAGCGAGCTTTAAAAGGTACAGGGATTCTATGGAGATTGGATCGTCGTGGGCAAGGCAGTACTGGTAAATAACTTGGCGGATTTCTAGGGGGAGAGCAAAGAAGCCGAGTAGGCCGCCGTGATTCGTGTGAGGGGAGTTCATCATTGTATCCTCGGAAGTACCAAAGCTCCAACTGGAAATGGCGCCCAAGTAGTTGGTAAAGTAAGCGTGTTTCTGGAGGTATGTGTCTACTTCAAGTTCATTGGGCTCAGCCTAATCACTCAGTGTTTTACCATCACTTGAGCTACATGGTCGGTAAGGTAGTCCCAAGTTAGCCCCTGATTGCTTAAGCCAATCATCGATGAGGTACTAAACACGGGCCGAACCCTAATCCGACACCTCAACCTTTGGTCCAGGTCCCCATCTTCTTTGGATGGCAGGAGTCTTACTTCCCCTTGTGAAATAAATATAATAGCCTCCCAATACTGGATACCTTTCTATTGCAGCCTTTGAGGCTTCTTCGCCCGCTCGTCGCACAACGCTGCTGCCGAGTGGCGGCTCGTAACATGGGCAGCATATCTGAGCTTCCACAGGCGGGAGGAAAACTTGAGTCGCCGACTGTACAGGAGTCGTTGCCGAGAAAGAAAGCGAAATTATCAGGCCGGATATTCTATGAAAGCATAGGCAGTCCGAAACTGATCCTAGCTCCCATGGTAGACCAGTCGGAGTTCGTACGCTTTTCCTTCAATGCCTGCCTAATGACTCAAGCTAATCCCTTGATCCTAGGCATGGCGTATGCTCACAAGGTCTTTCATGCCCCCAGAAATTTCAAAAGATCTCCTAGCGTTTACCCCTATGATTCATGCCCGCTTATTCGCTGAGACTCCCAAATTTCGAGATCATACCTTTCAACCTACCAGATCCGGTCTGGCATCACCAGAGCCTCCCACGCCATCATCTTCTGATATCCATCTTGATGGAAATCCTTCAATAGATCGTCCACTATTCGTACAATTTTGCGCAAACGATCCTGATGAACTTCTCAAAGCAGCGAGATATGTTCAGCCGTTCTGTGATGCTGTTGATCTGAATTTGGGCTGTCCTCAAGGTATTGCCAGGAAGGGGCGTTATGGAGCTTTCTTGCAGGAGGATTGGGATCTTATCTCCAGGATGATAAACAAGCTTCATGACAATCTTGACGTGCCCGTGACAGCAAAGATTCGAATACTAGAGACAAGAGAGAAGACGCTAGAATATGCTAAAACCATACTTTCATCTGGCGCTAGCGTCATTACCGTCCATGGACGGCAAAGGGAACAGAAAGGGCATAATACAGGTCTGGCAGATTGGTCTGTCCTGCGATACCTGAGGGAAAATCTACCACCAGACACTGTTATCTTCGCGAATGGAAACATCTTGCAACATGATGATATTGACAAATGTTTGGAAGAAACAGGAGCGGACGGTGTGATGAGTGCAGAAGGGAATCTGCATGACCCTACCATATTCGCTGAACCTCCTGAGATAGCTCATGAAGGTCGGCTATATTGGAGAGGTAGAGATCAAAAAGGAGGATACAGAGTAGACGCTGTTTTCAGACGGTATATGGACATTCTGTATCAGTACGTTCTGGAAAAACCTCCACCAACACGAGAGCCGCTTTTTCTGCCATCCGATCCTCCGGACGAACACTTAACACAGACCACCGTCGGGAATGAGAGCGCCGTCGTAGATGATCAGCCCCCTATGAAAAGACAGAAGCGCGACAAGTACATTAAGCCAACATCACCAAGTATACTTGCTATGCGAGCCCATCTTTTCCACCTCTTACGCCATCTGGTAGCAAAGCATATAGATATCCGAGACGCGCTCGCTCACTGTCGTGCTGGCGACATGCCTTCGTTCGAGAACGTGCTACGTATGACCGAGCGAGCAGTGAAGGATGGCCTTATCGATTATGAAGCGGATCCCGGCAAATACGACAACATATCAACGTCAGAACTGCGCAGTGGAGAGCAGAATGACCTGGCGGGCAAGGACGAAAGCTCCGTAGCGACCGTCAATGCGTGCAAGAGACCCTGGTGGGTCTGTCAGCCATATGTGAGACCACTTCCTAAAGAGGCTCTAGAGAAGGGAAGTTTGCAGTTGAGTAAGAAGGATTTGAAAAACTTGGAGCAAGATCAGACCCCTAAAGATCCTTTACTACAACAAAAGGGCTTGTCAGAAAGAGTGAAGCTGGATGGTGCAGATGGAGTACCTAGGGCAGAGATGCCGAAAGAAAGTATGGTGTGTGGGTGAGGTGAAGAACGAAACCACTACGTAAAATGGACATACGGCACCTAATTTGCTCGTAATAAGATCCTTACCAACACGGTTAACTCTACTCCTGGCACCATAATACAAATGTTCATTAGTAACCGAAGATCGAGTATGCACAGGCCACCATTCCTACAATTACTGCTACTTAGAAGAAGTAAAGACCATCTAGGAGAAATAAGTTTACTGAACAACACCTTCATACCATGCTAGCCGAAAGCCATCTATCTAAGCTTATGAGATATCAAAGAACTTGTGATGGTGATCACAGATATTGTCATAGAGAGTGCCATCAGTCCTGTTACAAGGTGCTTTTACCAATGGAACCAATAGAACCAATGGAATTGCAGGTCCTCCCATATCCTGCCGACGATACGGCATAGATGCATCTCATAATGCCATGGTTTGACAATTCTTTCCGGGAAACCACTCACGGGCTGGACTGTTAGGCACCAGCTTTTTTCGTGGTATAAGAGATGATGTTCCTAAGTCGACTCCTTCCACAAACATTCCCCTTTTCTGTTACAGAAGTTTTCAAAGCGATTGGATCTTGATCAATCTCTAGTAGAACGAGGGCGCGTTTCAAATGGCAACCGTGGCTCTCGTGCTCGGTCTTGTAGTGGTGTGAAAGAATTGAGATGTTTTCCGATTCACGCAGCTTATGAGGACCAGGACACATAAGAGCCACATATCTCGTGGCTTTTGGATTAAAGCCGTGAGCTTTCAAAACGACGCCTGCACCAACCAGGCGAGAGGACTTGCCAGAAAGAATTGTGAACCTGGTGAATACTCATGGTACCTCCAGCTACCTCTTATATGTCTGGTGCGACCGCGGGAGCCTTCATCGTAGTCTTCTTATAATTACACTTTTAAGCAAATATCTTACACGGGCGTCATACTCGTCGTGGTCATATCCGTAAGTAAGTCGTGCAGCGCTATCGTAACGGACTCTTGTTTTCATGCTAGCACTCACTTCGCCAATATCCGGGGTTCGCTTTCTTCTCATTTCACCATCCTAGGTATCAATGTTTTATAAGTGTATTACGGTCCCATATCCTGGAAGTCCAGCAGGTCTTGCCATCTCATCGGAAAGTTCATTGATGACAGCATCTCCATATCGAACGGCTTCTTTCTTCTTTCTGAGCATTCATGCAGATCTTCCAGGCTTGTGAAGTAATATCCTAAAAGCGTTTTCGATGGCTCACATGCAATCCGGTCGCCGAATAGTTTTATGGTGTTTGATCGTGATCCTATTGAAATTCTGGAAAGACACGTACAAACGAGTGCAAGTCGGCTGTGACATGCCATGTGGAGCATGGACTTTCTGGGTTTCGCGGCATTTTGAGAAGAATGCAAAACCGCATAGCCTCGAAGAAAGGCAGCTCCAAGATTTCCAGATAGGCTGGGATGTTGGCTGTCGGATGGCTCATTTGCTAGAGCAATCGACGTTCAATCGTGCTAATGAGAGTGGATGCTAACTGCTGGGAACCCCGTCTGCTAGCAGAATTGGCGGTTACCCGTTTTCTAAAGGTTTGGCGCTGAATATTAGAAGCCCTGTTTGCTAGGACAATTGACGGTCAACCATGAGATTGAGAGTGGACACTGCCTGCTCGAACACCCATTTGCTAGAACGTTTGATGGTTAACTGTACCCCAAGATCATAATCTGGCTGCCGGACGACGAAACACGTGCCACGGTTGTGAAAGCTAGGACTTTGCCGCGGAAGCTGTAGGATCCGGTACAATGATTCGTATTGTTGTCTGCAGCAACTCAATCACACCAACACGATTGAAAAGGCTCGAACGTCGTTCTCCTAACCCGGTCTGGCTTTTATTGACATTCTATCCTGGCACACCGTAGCAGTGCTTCGATCAGACCGCCCCGGCTATGTGTTATATCCATCGAGTACTTTAAAACCTTCTGCATCTTCGGGAAGAATTGTTGTCATTGATCGTGGATGCAAATAATCCTTCTGCAAAGTCTTGATCTTTGAAGAAAGATGCCCAGCAACGATTGAAGGGCTCGAGTGTCGTTTCCCAGTCTCAATCTGGCTCTCATATTGGACCGTGACATTGCGTAGCAATGCTTTGATCAATGCGTGTGTTACAATCCACCAAGGTTCTTAGAACTCCCCATCTTTCGGAAGCTTTGTTGCCCGTTGATCATAATTATCAAAGAGTCCTTCCGCAAAATTTTGGTCTTCGAATAATTGTGTGATATTTGAATCCGTTATGGTGACAGAGCTCTCGTAGCTGCCTTGGCTGGAATCCTTGGCCTCATCTTCGTCGTGGTGCTCTGCTGATTTGCCCAGAAACGGGTGGAAGGGCTCGAATTTCGTTTTCCTGGGCCGAATCCGGCCCCCATATTGGTTCGTGGCATGGTGTGATAGTGCTCTGATCGAACGGTGCGTTACGATCCACCGAGGGTTTTAGTACCCTGTATCACTCCGAAGCCTTGTGGCCATTGATTATAGCTGCAAAGAGTCCTTCGGCAAAGACTTGGTCTTCGAAGAATCGGAAGTCCTGTCGTTTTAAGTATATATATATCCTTCATCTGGCTCCCTCCTCCCCAGTTATTTGAGCACGCTCGCCATCGCATCGCTGGAGGCTCTATGAGAGACATATGAGTTTGTCTGTTGTGCCTCAGATTGTGTATGACTGCCCGGGCGATTAAGAAAGCCCACTCTCAATTGTCTATCACTAGAGATCATACAATTTCAATGTTCCTTGCTGGGTCGGGGTTTGGCTTGATCGTGGCTGATCTTTTGGGCTAGCGTCCACTAGTGAGCAGTTATTGGAGATTTAATAAGCACCGAGAGAGACGAACAGAGTGGCTTGGTGGATCTTACGCCTCTGGCTACTCTTGCAGCGTATCTTCTTGATATTCGTCTTGCCGTACCATTTTAGTTTACGATATCTGGTGTGAAATTTGACTAATGGTAAGATGCGCGAAGTGAGTGTATTGTCGAGAGCAAGGGAAGGTGGCCACCATTTTTCTTGAAAAATAGGTAGTCGAGTGGTCTTGGACTCTATTTAGCGAGCTGTTTAAGTCCATGTCTTTTTTGCATTCGCTTTTGGCTTGTGGTTAAGGTTCTGGTTTCGACTACTGGTCCCATAGTGGTAAATGATTTGAGTCTACATGTCTTGCATTTTGTTGTTTTAGGCTTTATGCTTTCGATGATGTCTGATCCAAATCTTGGCGCTCACGTTAGAGATCTCTGTTGTATTCTTTGGGTTGTGTAGTTCGTAGGTTAGAGTGGATTGGTTCAATCTCGAGAGCCAGGCATGACTTTCTTATCAAATCTTGACAGTCAGATTATTTCTACTTCAAGGGCTTTGTTCTTTATTTCCTTTTATTCTTCAAATTAATATCAATCTTGTGAGTGTCCTTTTGTCCGTTATCCTGTGAGCTCTTCAAGTCAAGCTTTTATCCCACTACTACCCACACCAAGCCCACCACCGCCGTTATCAGACTCGTCATCGCTGTCGCGTCGTGTAGATTTCCCAGGTCCAGGATCACCCCTCCTCGGATATTTCGGCTTTGCTTGCCCTTCCTCCTCATCCTCATCCGACCCTTCAACCACCTGCTTCTGATCTCTCGGTGCTATTCCCGTATGATCCGTAATCTCCCTAATGCGGTTCCGCTCCGTGCGCAAAGAGTCTCGAGTCCGATGAGGTCTCGCGTCTGGATTGCCAGGCAGATGTCGGCCCTGAAATCTGGTGTTGAAATCCGCAGTGATTTGGTCCCAGTTCATCCTAGACCATTTCACCGGGCGGCCGGCGGCTCTTGTCTGTGTCTCGAAGTCCATGTGAGCGTCGATGAGGAAACGTTTCTCTTGATCGTGGAATCTGGGGCGTGGGGGGCGGGCGTTTCCGAGGTTGCGACTGGATGGTTGTTAGCCAGGCATACCAACATGAGACTGAGGCAAGATGTTGGCGAACCGGAAAATCTGTGCTCTCCACCTATTCAGAGCTCGAATCCGCTCGGAACTGGTGAAATCCATCGTCCCATTCACCGTCTTGTTGTATTTGTACACGGTGTCTGCCTTGCCGCCGGGGTTTTTGAGTGTGACGGTCAACTTGGAGTTATCACGGTGGCCCTTTTTGGCGGAGTCCTTGTCAACGTTGGGGTTGAGACGGCGCATGAGCTCTAGGCGGTCTGGTTCTTCCTCTGACTCTTCGGATGAGTTCTTTTCTGGCCCCTTTTCTGGCTCCTGCGGTACCAACAACGTTAGCTTGTAGTTAGATAAGTTCCTTGAGATCTACGACCATACCTTCGGTGGCTCGCTCAATTCAGACTCACTATCCGGAATTTCGTGTCTACCGCCAGCTCGTCGCTCCACTGGCCTAGATGGACCTTCATCCCTCCCCTCAAAAAACCGCTCTATAGCCACCTCAGCATTCCAACCAGCTTGAGCAAGAGCCAGAACCGCCTCCCTCGGCACCATCCAACTAGTAACCTCCATGAAATGTACCGCACGAGTCAGTATATCAGCCTCATTTAGTCTTTCAGCCTCTGGCAGGTTGTAAAAGCGCTCATTTAGCACCTCGAGGAGTTCGTCGTCGGTGCCTTGGGGCCCTAAGGCATTCTGGATGGCGTTGCGGAGCTCCCGTCGTAAAGCGTCAGCTTCGCGTTCTCCCTGGCTCTTCTTGAGTTTTTCGTTGTTGGAGTGGGATAGTGCGGCCTGTTCTTGCGCGTTGGATCTAAGTCAGGGGTCAGCATATCGGCTTCTGCTAGTAACAAGTGACACAAGTAGGACTTACTCGCCACGGGTATCATCTCCAGCTGTACGGGCTATTCCACCGTTAGCTCTCTACTCATGTTGAACCATACGTTTTAAGAAGCCCACCTGGTCTGACCCCTGTCTCTCTGAAGACTACAAGCTGTTAGCACCCAACTCAAAACCAGGGCGGGACATGAACAACTCACTCCTCCTCTCTTGTATAGTCATCTCCCACTCTTCAACTTCCTTCTCTTCTTCATGTTCCATCTCGTCGTCCTTACCTGGATGTTGTCAGTAACGGCTGAAATTGAAACCAGAGTGATGGAGCCATACCTGGACGATTGTGAATGTTACCCCTATCATCGCCTCCACCTGGCGGCTTCCCTGGAGATCCGGAAAACATCTCTTATAACGTAAGTCGATATTGATGAGCTATACCTGGGTGGTCTCGAAGGTCTGAAATACCTCTTACACTACTGTGTAAAGGATGTGGAAAAAGGTTGTTGTGACCGGTGGTTAGCCCAAAGGAAGACACAAAGATCAGTACTCGAAGGTGCCAAAGATCTTTGTAAGAATGTGATCTTTATACTCTTGACACAAGTATCTTGACACAACGGACTTATTGCTTGAACCTTATACTTGTGTTCAGCTCAGATCTCTTGAAACGGAGCAGCAGCGTAGCTGAGTTCCACTGAGGTAGCAACGAGGGTCGTTTTGATTTCGTTGCCTTTTTTGTTCCTGTTGCCGTTCTGGTCTCCGCAAGTCAACCTCAACAGCCGACCTCTTCACCTTCGATACAAGTATCTTCGACACAAAGAAAGCAAATCCTTGTTGAAGAGCCAGACCAGCTCAGTGCTGCAGTTATTAGAGTTGTGTTTAGGTCAGATCTCTTGGAATAGAAGCATCAGTGGATCTAGATCCACAAGACGCAACAGAAAATGTCGTTATGGTTTCTGGTACTGGCCCAAAACCTTTTGGAAGATGTGATAAGATCTTCCGGGATGAGGGTGATGGTATCGAGAGACTTCCTTCCTGGTCTGGATGGGAATGAGGTGATGGCAGAGACGGATGTTTGAAGAAGATGTCGAAAAGACTCCCTTGAACAATCACCAAATAATCTGGGTCTTCAGGAGCTCCAGGAATCGTATTCACACACACAGAGACCAAGCCGACAGTGTCAAGAACCTTCTCCCAAAACACAACACAGGATGTAAGCTGTCTAAGGAAGGATAGAATATCACAACAAGGAGGTCAAGGTGTGATCGTGACACCTAGAGCTTGCTACTCGACAGATACCGAAGCTAGAGGTAAAGAAGAGGTTTTGTCTGGAGAGACGTCAATGACGAGCTCACAGCAACGATCAGTTCACCCCGCGTGGAAGATGTGGCATGCACTCTTCGTGTTTTCTGTCTTTTAAAGAGGGTAATGAATAAAGCGTGTCTGAAGAGACGGCAGAGACTAGCTCACAGCAAAGATCAAAACATCCTTTGTACAAGACCAAGGTGTACACTTCGTGTTATGTGTGTATAAAGAAGAAAGAAGGGAGGTTGCAGGAAGACGGATGAACAATTTATGCACGGGGGACCACAACACCGCTAACGAAAATGAATATCCTCCACCAGTCCAGCAACCGTGAATATTTAGTATATTGAGTTTGGGTTTGTGTGATGGTCGGTCTTGAGCTAACGCTTTTGAGGATGACAGTGGTGGGTGTTAGCGGTGTTGAATGGTGGGAGCGTGAATCTGGAGGGTTTGGGACTGGACACTTCCCTAAGAGAGTCAAGATTGCCATGACCGCCACAACCAAACTGGCTATGGTGGTGATCCACTCTGTAATAGATGGCATTGTGGATGCTTAAAGAGAAAAGAATGGACGAAGGCCGGGAAAGACATAAACAAAAAATAGTGGTGCGCTCTTTCCCACTTGTCTAAGAATAAAAAGCTAAAACAACTCGGCAATGTGAAAAGGAGGGTATAGAAGAGGTTTTGTATATATATATTGGTGGAATATATATGAAAGTATTCGGGTCGTTTCTGGGCATTGGTATGGGTTGGTGCGGAGGGTTTTTGAGGGAATATAGTAAGAGATCTCTTTTTGTGGAGAATCGTCGAGATGAGTGTGGATGTATATATATGGATAAAGTCGAGTAATGTTGACTCAAAGAGGTCTCTAGAATACTGGCATGATCAAGGTATAAGTTCCTAATGAACCAATACAAAGAAAAAATCCCTAGTTCAATGTAGAACTCAATGAACTACCAGATTTTTGAAGTTGCGGTCTCAACGTATTCGTTTGTGCTCTATCAAAGAGATAACGAGCTAAGATAAGCGATTTTCGAGTGATAAAAGTCTATGCATATCGCATTGCTAGTGAGCTAAGTCTAAGTTCTGTATGTACGTAATAGATATAAGTAAATGGGACGGCCGTAGAGTATGATATGAGTTGGTTTTCAAGTGTTCTCCAAGGCACAAAATCTAGCGAGTTCGACAGCCCGAAAATACTGAGATTCGAAAACACTTCTATCGACGTGGAATTGAGATTTTGAGATTGCGAAATCTTCGAGATGGCTAGGTTCGGAGTGGAAGAATATTTCGAGAATTTCAGTATCTAGTCATTTCTGTAATTCGAGAAAGCCAAGTCTGGACTGGAAAGGCAGCCTCCTGGTCGCAGAGCCTAGCAGGTAATGAAGCTCAAGTGAACCGCATGAAGAAGTTCCAATGTGGAATAGGTCTGGAAAACCTGGGTTGTCTGGTGAGAGTCAGAGCTCGAGAAGACTAAGTCAGAAATGGAGGACGTGCTGGTCAAATCAATAGCCCAGTGAGACCTGGAGGGGCGAGAAGACTGAATGAGAAGTGGAAGAGTCGATCCAAAGCCTGAGGATTGCTAAGACCCAGGAACGTTATTTGTGAAATAAGAAATGGTTTCTGAAACTTGTGGCGCCTGCTGAGTATTGAATATATGACGAGATCATATGAAGCAAATTAGAAGAAGCTCAGAAGTCCCCGAGCCGGTCCCAACTTCTCCTGATCGCCAGTAGTAAGAGTCCTTGTAAATGTTCAATGGTCTTCGATGTTGTAAAAAGGAAGTTGACTGCCAGCATGCGAAGGGTATTTAACCCACTCGACCGCGCTAGTAGTCTTCACGGTCAGATTCCTCGTTAGCTTCCACGTCTATTCATCCGGATTTGATGCCGATACATATAGGCAATTGTATTCCTTCACCTGTGCCCATCGTAGCTGCAATAAGCTGTAATCTACAATAATGGTGGACCATCGAACCTTACATATAGGGCGGTGCAGAAACCATGAATTTGAATGGCGTGGTTATATGAAGTATGTTATTAGATTATTTGTGAGTGGTTGGCTATTTTTCCAGCCGGGGTGGCCTTTTATATAAGTCCTGAGGCGCTCTGCTTGTATCCAAATCTTTGTAAGGTTTCAAAAAAACCAATCGGCTCTATGCTTGAATAGCTGCAGTTCTCCCTACTGGAAGTCTCGAAGTTTTCTTCGGAATTTCCAGAAGGCTCCCAGCAGACTCTTTGTTGGTTTCTTTATACTGAGCTTTTGTTAGCTTTCAGTGGTGAATAGAAAGGAAGGGGTGAAGCAGATGCATGTTGGATTTCGTCTAGGTAGACGACTAAGTTGATGCTTCCTCTCTATTCATTGTTTTAGCTTACTTTGTCTGGAAATTTTGCAAATGGTGATCGTTTGTATCGACTTGCTCTCCAGATGGATGCCTTCTAAATGTGTGGTAAGATGATAGTTGATGATAGTTGATGATAGTCTCCTTTGAGAAAAGTATCACGTGGCGAAAATATCTGGTATAGGCCAACTTGAAGAGACACCCAGGGGAGTTCAAGAAGCACATAACTAAAATGATGGTAGAACTCTTCTTTGAAGAATCTTTCGCCTAGAAAAGTAGTAGGATGATATAAGGGATTACAGTAGAGTTCATGATTGAGTATTCCGACCATGTAGACCACCAATACATCCAAATTACTGCTTAGACCTTCTTAGCGAGACCAAGCTCTATGCAGTATGCCAATATTGAACCGCTTCTCTTTGAGATTCTGCTCTATGAAGATAAGCTAATCTAAAAGGCCTAGACATTCGTTGAGGTCCGGGCTGTGAACATTAGGTAAATCTATAGAGGAAACATGAGGTGTTGATGAGCTTCGTATCTTCTTGAGCTTCGCTGATAGTTAACTCTGTTGATGAGTCTCTTTATGTGTGAAAAGGTTGCGGTCGGCTCATGTGGCGTAGAAGAGTTTGTGTACGGGTTAATTCAATGATGAACTTACCGCTGAACCTGTTTAGCTATGGTATAGAGTCGTTGGTTCTTGTACTGGTGACCCTGAGCTGCTTTTCATCACTTGAGATATATCTAAGTGAGAAGAATGATGCTCGTCTACGCTGTGGATTACCCTGACGCGTAATGAAGTGTCATTGTATAGGATGTTCATTTGGGACAGAGGGACAAATGAAATGCGGTCTCCAGTGTGCCATGATGTTGACTGACATATCTTCAACGGACGGATGGTAGCTTTGCTGGTTGGATAAGGATCTGGAATACCGCAAGAACTACTCCTCTTGACGCCCAATCTGCAGCTCCCGAAACCCCTGTTCAAGCTTGTCCAAAGCGCACACAACCTCTCTATGAAATATAGCTTGTAACTTGGGATCGTTCAGATCATCACCGCATCCAAAGTCACACTCCAAAAGTTTCTTGACGATGTTGCCGTATGTGGCACCCATTTCTCTCCCCAACGAGGGAGGAAGCCTCCTGGCCACGAATATCTCGGTAAGTGCACTCCTTTGGCCATTGTCTAAATCACAAGGTTGCTCTAACCTTCCTAAGGTGGCGCAGTAGGCTACTTCTCGCAACATAACACCCAAATTGAAAAGAAGAGGGTTACGTACAATTGATCGAGCGGGGATTGTGGAAGGCTGGGATAGTGCTTGATTATGCTCTTTGATCATTACTTTTAAGTGTGGTGCTTTCAGACTCGGTTTTGGGTACGTATGATGAATTCTCCTGGTAAAGAAAATGTCGTGACTCCGCCAAGACATCTTCAACCATGGCGTAGCATGATATTGGAGAACAGCAGTCGCCAACGATTTGGCTAGGTGTAGTGTTTCGTATTGTGGGAAACTTGTAGACGGCACTTGTTGTGAAACAGACGAGATGAGCTGCTCAAGCGAGATAGCGCGGCCAGTCAATGGCTGGCTTCTTGGAGGATAGAGAAGGTGTTTACAGCTGTCTGTCTTTTCCAACATCCCCATACACAAGTCTGATTGGGTAGGCTGTCGGAAGCAGCTGCGTAAATAGTCACAAAAGTCCCTCCGTATTCGTGGATTTGAAATTAAGGCATTATAAATTGCCACTAGGGGACCTGTGGGTGCCGCTGATGTTGACGGCGCAAATCTGACGCCTTTCTTGAGTTTCTTGGTAAGTTTCTCAGTAGGCGACTCTGCTTCTCTCTTCAGAGAATGAGTGACATCTAGGATCTCAGAAACTGGTTTAGTCTCACTATCTGCTTCTGTGTCCTTGATTATAGTATCAATGATGAACCATATAGGATCACCTTGATCTGAGGAACCCGTCAATGCTAAGCTATTAAATGCCAAGTTGAATTTCACCTGCGGCACCGGCAGGTTATCTTGAGCCTTATGCTCGACTTCGATGCAAAGATGAGCTACATGCTCAGAATGTTTTGTGCAGGCTCTACACAAAGCCTGATAAACTTGCCGGGAAGCATTTGCAATAACCCGATACTTCTCGATATCGTGGTTGTGTTGCCTACCCTTGTTAGAGGATGATTTTGTTTGGGTAGGTAATAACGCACTAGTCTGGCTTGACAGAATGCGGAAGTCGTCATTAAGCGACTTCAGATCCTTTACAAGTAAGTCAAGCCTTGACTGCGAGAAGCTGAATCGTAGCTTCTTGCCCACACGACGCCGCCAGGCTTTATCAGCGATGTGCTCTTTCTATCATGGCAGAATCCGTAATCAGCGCACAAGCCTTCAAAAGAAGAGAATGGGTATTTACTATATTGTTCGCATCGACGATAGCACCTAGACCTTGACTTTCTTTCTCTATGTCGCGGAGCTTTTCGTCGATCGACTTAATAAGAGTGCAACAAGCTTCTCTTAAGCCCCCAAGCAGCGTGGTAAGCTCTCTGTCGAGTTCTGGGTCGGACCATAATCGATGGCCACGCCCATCGAGCATTTTCGCAGCCGCATCATGCTCGGCCACATTTTTGAGTAACAGGCGGCATTGATTACGAAAGATGGCTTTTTGTATCTTCAGTTGCTGCTGGAAATGGTCTACTTCTGTGGTGAACTTTCGATAACGTACGAATGGACGGAAGCAATCTTCGTAGTGCTCCGTAGCAGAAATGATCAGTGGGAGGACCGCTAGAACGGTAGATATTGCAGCAACAGTAGCCATAAAAATTCTACGGCCTATCTCGACGTCCAAGTGCAGGGCTCCGCAGCTTTAGGGTCGTGGCGAATGTACACCAAGGATTGACACCCGTTTCTTGCAATCGTCTTTCTCCTTCAACACAACAATTCATGTTCATACCTGACTGACAGTGAGCCAAATGGTCGAAGCAGTCGACAACACTTCCTCTACGCGCCAGTGGATCGAAAAAGGTTGGGAAACATTTACGCATCACGAGGCTGTATCTACAGATATAGCTTATGGCTTTGCCACGCGATTCTATGCAGCATGCCTTCGAGTCTTCAGAATGTTCCTGCACTACATTCCTCGAATTCCTCACTTACAGAAGGATGTGACCGAAATAGCCCAAATTAAGGAGAATTTCTCACGGTTGTTCCTATTGGGCGAGGGTTTCCAGGATGGAGACCTGGACAAAGCGTTGGAACAGTCAGACGAAATTAGAGATAGTGTGCTGAAACTCCTTTTTGGCGTTGGAGAGATTCTTATCCATGGTGATCCCAAGACATCATTTCCTTTGTCTCTTCTGAACTACAAGAACTTCAAGACTGAGGCGCCCATGTATTGACTGCTAAGCAAAGCTTTGAACAGAATTGTCGCAACTACACCCTCTCATCACGCAACAGAAGTCTTATTACCAAGATATGCAAGACCTCTTCTCTCTTATGGAACAATCAAAAATCTTTACATCCAGCGATGTTCAGGAGGTTCCCGGCGGCTGCGAAGATGGTACGGAGGTCGGTGAGGAAGACGGAGAACGCTTCGATGAACAAGATCATGAATTCGTCAAGGAGATCGGATTCCATACCAGGTGTCTGATGGACTTGGTCCCTACCTTGGAACTTAATATCGCAATTAGTGGAGAACAACGACGAGAAGCAATGCACGCGCCGAAAAGTCCCTTTTCTGTGTCCGAACCGGCTCACGTCTATATTTCTCTTGTGCGCGACAAATTTAAAAATGCTGATGACAGACTGGTAGAGCGCCTTGGAGAAGCCAGTTGGTAACGACATGTCGCCATTCGTAAGAACATGGATGCGACTGCAACAATATCCAAGCCAGAATTAGATTCAGTGCTAGGAGATTACATGTTCTTTGACTCAGGACTGGGGACAACTATTTCCGGGAAATCTCGTTATGCAGACCATATTAGCTCAGCAGCATCTCATACTTCTTTTATTTCAACTAATGCCGATGGCGATACAAAAGCTGCAAGAGTGCCTCAAATGCCTGTAGAGGTCGGCTTAGGTCTACCATTCCGGTGCATTTACTGTGGGTACAATATCCACCACATCAAAAACCGGCAGGACTGGAAGTAGGTCTTCCATGATATATAATGTGAAGGTTTGCCAAGCTAAATTCTTTCAGAATCCATGTGTTCGCAGACCTTCGACCTTACATATGCACATTCCCTGGGTGTACTGATGATCTGGTGCAATTCACGAAGCGCAGTCTATGGGCTGATCATGAATTTAAGGAACACCGTACAAAGAAGACTTGGGTCTGTCAAGAATGCCAAGTTGAATTCTCAAATCCACAATTTTGGGAGCAACACATTCAAAGGCTCCACGGCGCTTCTTATCCTGGTTCAAAGCGCCGAATTGCAATTTCGACAGTATACAGACAAAGAGAGATTTCCGCAGAGCACGAAAAATGTTTTCTTTGCGATACTATTCCAGGAAAATCACGTAGAGCCTTTGTAAAGCATGTGGGACAACACATGGAGGAGATTGCACTTGTAGCACTGCCCCGTCAAATTGAAGATGATTCAGGAGAATCCACTACAACAAACGAAGAGGGTAAGGATAGCCTGGCGAGTTTGGGGTCGAGGAGTAGCAAAAGCCCTGTGGCCACCCCAGGAGATCAAATATCCTATCTACTATACATGACGAAGAGATTGAACCGCGAGGATATGCTGGTATGCTCTCGGAAAACCCGGGGGCAGAAGCACCCAGCGATTATCAGGTTTACCACAACAATTCACGAGGTATGCGTGATGATGCCTTCCATCCACCGATGAGATTTCTTCCCCCGCGAACCTTCCCCAGACCTAAACAGAACAGCCCAGCCACCGTTTTTGAAGCCCCTTCATCTCCACATCGGCCCTCTACCCCGTAACCCAAAACGCACTCGCAAACATCACTGACCTAGAACAATACCATCAGCCCTAAAAGAGATATCACAACCTTTCATCCTTCCGCTTTCTCAAGATTCCGTACTTTTTCCTCGTCCAAAACTCCCGGCCCAGAGATTAGATCAAACTCCTCGACCACACTTACATCCCTCTAGAAGACTCCCAAGAGTCCACTATTCCGCGAACCTCCGCGACTATTAAAGAAAATTGAGAGGGCTACGGGGGTGTTTGTTTCGCGGTAGGATGGGAGGGTCGGGATGGAGCTGTTGAAAGGATGGGTTAGAATAAAGTTTGGTAAGCTCATTGTATTTGGAAACGTCTCCTCGGGGTGTTATTTGACCCATCCTAAATTAGGTGGCTGAGGGCATGATTTCATCAGGGGCAACGTACCTATGATAAACATATATTTTGGGCAGGGGATTGTTCACTCAAGTCCCCATAACTTCGCAGACGTTTCTCTTACCCTACCTCCCTCATCCTCCGATCTCTCGCTCTCACTTTCCCAAAATTCTTTACCTGAGTCTCCTCACCCTAATTCTCCCTCCCAACGTCCTTTCTTCCATTTCATCCTCGCGGGCCCAACACCCCCCCGCCCCCTGCCCGCAACGCCGCCACCTGCCACTGCAAAAACAACCGGTGAGTCCGTGATTCCTCATGATATTTTGGATGAGATGATTGTGTACAAACCACTCCCATCATCACTGAGACTTACTTGAAATACTGATCTGGAAGGGTCATTTGATGATGTTGAAGCTAACTAGGAAAACTCT
>JAABUO010003285.1_pt1 | contig 19319 bp, 17 predicted proteins | sample 5559291 | NCBI WGS metagenome assembly JAABUO01 (sample SAMN10711878, study PRJNA513372) | rock metagenome | isolation source: Antarctica rocks | place: Antarctica: Victoria Land, Finger Mt sud
TTGCCGCCCTATCGGGATGGCCCCGTAACAGACGCTGTAGACGGGGAATGTTCGCTTGCATCGCTGGAGACTGAGGTTTGAACAATGCGGTCCTCACCCTATCGCGCGGGTCTTGCAGGACGACACCGTAAACGTCTTCCGATGCCTCCCGCTTTACTAGCATGCTACGGTCCCGTTTGGCTTTCGCCGCCGGGTAAGCTGTTGACCCAGGAGCCTTTCTTCCGAACTCCTCCCCTCTCCGAGAGGGATCTAACACTCGGTGATACGGCGCACGTCATCCGCATAGCGTACGTAGGTCAGGCGACGGAAGTGCGGGTCATTGGGGTCTCCTGCTGGCAGGAGGCGTCGTCGTTTGACGAGCGCCCGCGCCAGCTCCCGATCCTCACTCTTGCGCGCTTTGCCCAGGGCGTACGTGACCTTCTGATAGGTCGAGTCGGCCGCTCGCTTCTTGCCTCGATTGTAGCACGGTAGGAGCCTCCTTTCGATGTAGGTGTCCAATCGGTCCAAGTAGATATTCGAAAGGACGGGACTGATCGAGGCTCCTGGCGGCCCCTCGGCGTGTCGTGCGCCGTGGTGGTGGCTGTGGGCTCGCGCCTGGTGGCCGGGACGCGCCCTCAACAGCCAGGCGGGAGGCTCCACGCAGAGTCACAGATGGGGGGAGCTGCGGCCCTTGCGTCTGCAGGCGGGGCGAGTGCAGGATGGCGCAGGGCATGTGGGAATCGTGGCGCAGGCTGAAGGGGACGGCGCGCACCACCTGTAGGATCTTACAACACCGGTGAGCAGATGCCACACACAACCGTCTGACGGAAGAGAGCGGAGGGGCTATACTCATGCTATGGCGTATCGCGTCGCGGCCGTCATCTCCGCGGTCCTCTGCGTCGGTGTCGCGGGGGCCGGTGTCGCGGCGTGGGCGCTGACGCCAGAGCCCGCGTACACCGTCGAGCAGGTCCAAGCAGGGCTCGTGCAGCGCCCCCAGGTGTGGGCGGGGCGGACCGTGCGGGTGGCGGGGGTGATCGCGGTGTCGGGCGACATCGTGTGTCCGTCGTGGCCGTGTCCTCAAGCCACCTGGCTCTATCTTCAGCCAGCCACTGCGCCGCACGGGAGCACCGCGCTGCAGTTGTCGTCGCACCTGGCCGTGATGGAACGGGCGCAGGACGGGACGTATCGCCTGTCGCCTCCCGTCGGGCCGTCCACGCGCGCCCTTCTCCTCGTCTCGCCGGCGCGATCAGTCCCCACGGCCGCACCCGCCTGGCTCCTCACCCGTGCGTCCGCCCTCCCGCTGCTTGGGGCGACCCTCGCGCGGCTGGTCCCCGTGACCCCACAACTCATTCTGCGTGTCCGCCTCAGGGCCGACCTTGGATGCACGGGACGGGGGGTGGCCCTCTGCCCCGCTGGAGTCGTCCTGTCCCCCTAGGCGTCGTGGCGTCGTGAGGCGGTTGATGGTGGTGCCCAACGCCCGTGAAGGCGCACACTGCAAGGGAAGCCGGCGCGGTCTCGCCGGCGCATCACGCAGAAGGAGCACAAAACATGCACCGATCTCGTCAGGTTAGCCTCCTGCTGGCCGTCCTCGTCGTCACCCTCACCCACTACGCCGACCCTCGGCGCACCAAGCCCGAGCCCCTCCCCTGGGAGCGGCTGGGCACCCAGGTCGCCACCCTGGCCCTGACTGTCCTCGCCAGGCGGTATCCAGCCCGACGTCCCCAACTCCTGCTCGCGGCTGCCGTTGTCGGTAGCGGTGTCGGCCTCCTGGGACAGAGGCGGCGACGGCGAGAGGGCGTGTAAGGTTTTACAGTAGGTGCGCCGATCCGCGCGCGATGTGTCCGTGCCGCTCTCGTCTACAGTGTCCCCCTATAAGGCGTCAGATTAGGTGAGTTGTTGCACGATGGACAGTGGTCTCGCTTGTCAGGCGACGCGGACCGCGGCTACCCTCGGCCGTTGTCCTCGCATTCCTCGAACTGATTGCCCTGGCGGAAGCCCGTGATGAGGTTCCCTCTCCCCTCGTGGTGGTTGTATGCGAACTGGCTTCCCGGAGGCAAGGATTGCCCCAACACCGTCACCGGACGGCGCGCGACCCACACCGGATTGAAGGGGCACTCCAGCAGGTACGAGCCCCCGCTGATCGCTCCCTGGCGCTGCAGGTCGGCGGTCTCGGTCAGGAAGCGCTGCTCCTCGGGGGAAAGCCGCCAGTTCTTACGCTGCCACATCTCCTCCAATTCGTCTTCAGCCCAGTGCGTCCGCCCGTCAGCGTGCAGTTGCGCGCGGGCGCTCTCGGCGGTGAGCAACCAGCGTTCTCGCGGGGACACATGATAAAAGTCGGCCGGTGGCCGCGACGACTGCCCGTACCCGCCTGGTTCGACCTGTGGTGGCGGAGCGGGCATATTTTGACGTCTCAACAACGACGGGATCGCGACGATCTGCCCGAACCAGACATACGCCGAGAGGCAGGTCCACAGATTCGTCTCGGCCGCCTCGTGCGTCGTCGCGTCGACTGTTTGGCCATTCAAGATCGGCAAGACCGTCCCCGTGGCCATGGCAAGCCGCGAGCGCGCCGCCGCCAGTTCTCCCGTCAGGCGTTGCGCGGCGACGGCGACCTCCTCGGGTACTCCGGACGCCGCCTTCACAGCGGTGGCGTAGCGCTCCACCTCGACTTCGGCGTAGCCATCGAGATACCGCGCCGCCTGTAACATGCCTTTGAGATGCCCGACGGGGCAGCGCCCCTGCGCCTCGATGCGGGGCTGCAAGGGGACGGGGAGCGGTCGGCCGACCGCGTAGGTCGGGTCGACCAGGGCCGCGCTCGTCAGAGCCAGATAGTCGCCGACCTGGACGAGCAGCGCCATGGCTTGATCGTGCGAGACGCGGGGCATATACCCGCGCGTTTCCGGGTCGATGGCGTCATCGGCCTCTTTGAGATTCTGAGCGACGGCGATGAACGCCTGCGCCACCCAGAAGTACGCGAGCGCGCCGCCCAGGTTCCCGTGTATCTCCCAGGGACGGCCGGGATGCGTGATTTCGCCCACCCGCCGCGCATCATCGATCTGTTGCCGTAGGTCTTCGAGCTAGCCGCTCCCACGCAAGAGGCCCTCGATATCGGCCGCCGAGACCTCCTGTTTCATCATCGCCTTCAGGCGTGTCCCAAACGTCACCGCCATCCTCCTTCCCGCGCGCCAGCGTACCGCCTGTCGGACGGCGTCACCGCGCTCCACCCTCATTATCGTGATCGTGCCGTCGCCGCGTGAGCTATCCACGGTCAGTAGATGGCTCACGCGGCCATCGCCCGCTCCCTTTTCCTGCTGGTATGATACGTCGCGCGGTCATCGACGGTCTCCCACGGCGGACGCGATGAACCGGGACCATCGCCCGCGCCTCCATCATCATAATTGTCGAGCCGATAGCCCAATACGGCGTGACACAGTCCATATTCGTACGTCTTGCGTGGTCCGCGACACATGCCCGGACTACTCGTGCTCCTCATGATGACCATAGAAGGCATGGCCTTCGTGGCGCTCCTCGTGATGCTCGCCGTGGTGGCCTTCGTGGCGCTCACCATGCTCCTCGTGATGCTCGCCGTGGTGGCCTTCGTGGCGCTCCTCGTGATGCTCGCCGTGGTGGCCTTCGTCATGCTCCTCATGATGTTCACCGGACTCTCCCGACAGCGTATGGCGCAAACGATCAAACAGACCCATCATTGTCCTCCTCGGCGATTCGGTGTCACACACGAGCGTCAGGCGCTACTTTCGGCGGCTACTCCATCGACACCGCCCGTTCCCGCACACAAACAGATCACCCGAGTGTCGGCGAATGCTTACTGGGAGTATACTCCATGTATCATTCCGTGCTGGGGTGACGATGGATGGACCGCGCGAGGCCGGGGCGTGACGGTCATGGAGGGGCAATGGTAGACGGGCGAGACAGGGGAGCCATCGTAGGCGCTCCGCATCATGGAAGCAGCGCCTCCACGTTCGAGACGGTCGCGCGCGCGATCGCCGCGTCCGGTAGGACCGTCCGTCGCCGGATACATGAGGCGCGGATTCGCGCGCGCATGGCGACACGATGGGGTCCACCGGAGGCCATGGCGGTCCTGGCTACGGCTCTCGTTTTCTTTGTCACGCTGTCCCAGCCGCTGCCCTGCGCGGCGACAACGTCCCGCGCGGCGTCCGCGCCCACGACGGCGGCTCGTCACGTCGCGCCGTGGGCGGATAGCGCGCCCCTATCCGCGTTACGCCTGTCCCACCCGCCCTGTACGCGGGCGCGCCCCTGGCGACGCCCGGTGACGCGGGACCGCCTCATCACCGCGGCGTCATCTCCAGCGCCGGGGCCGGTTCCCGCACGACGGCACGCCATCCCGTCCGTGCCCCTCGCGGATACGCGGGCGATGCGTGCCGCGCTCACGAGCCTGGTGGGCCGTCCCCTCTCCGCGGCCGCGCGTCGCGCCGTCCTCCAAATATTCTTGCTCTAGGACTCCAACCATAGGGGCGCTCCTCGCCGCTCCCGCCGCGCGTTCGTTGTGTCCACGCCTCGCTGGGCCACGCGTGTCGGTCTCTGTCCGCGTCCGTCGATCACTCATTGCCCATCCTCCGGAGGTTCACGCGTGCCTGCCTATTTTTTGCGCGTCTCCGCACCCGGTTTGTCGTCCGCATCGACGCATCGATCTCACCCATCCGGCGTACCGGGGGGAGATTGTCCGTTGCCCGTTGGGAGGGGCAGAGGATTGGTACGCCCATGAGCCCGGTAGAGCTCGGGCTGGCTTTTGTGGCCGGCGTGGTGTCGTTCGTCTCACCGTGCTGCCTGCCGATGGTGCCGATGTACCTCTCCTATCTAGCCGGTATCGCGGGACGTGGCGGCGGGGTGGCGGTGGCCCGGCCGGCGGGGGTGGTGACCGTGGTCACCGTCGTTTCCCCCTCGCGGTGGCTCGTGCTCCTGCACGCGTCGGGGTTCGTCGCCGGATTCGCCGTCGTCTTCGTGGCGATGGGGGCGTCGGCCAGTGTACTCGGCGCTTTCCTGGTGGGACATCTGCTCCTCGTGCGCCACGCGTCGGGCGTTTTGATCGTGCTGTTCGGCTTGCACACGGCCGGTGTGCTACGCCTCCCGTGGTTATCTCGGGAGCGCCGCCTGCATCTCGACCCCACGCAAGGGGCTGGCCTCGGTCGCAGCGCCCTGCTCGGCGTGGCCTTCGGGGCCGGATGGTCGCCGTGCATTGGTCCTATGCTCGGCTCGATCCTCCTGCTCGCCGGCAGTGCGGCGACGCTCGGCCAGGGCGTCGCGCTGCTCCTGATCTACGCGCTCGGCCTGGGGGCGCCGTTCCTGCTCGCCGCCGTCTTCGTCCAGGGTTTGACGACGCGGCTTCGGCGCCTCAATCGCTACTTCGGGGTCATCAACCTCGCCGCCGGCGCGCTCCTCATGGTGATGGGTGTCATGGTGTACGCGGGCACGTTCCTGAGGCTGGCTACGCTCATCCGTCCACCCGTCTAGCGAAAGAAAGGTGCTGTCTATGTCGAACCAATGCCCGCCTGTCCCCGTTCCCTATGCCCGCCCACCGCTGGGGGGCGCCGCGATACCGCACGCGGCTGGCTCCTGCGTGAGCAACCATGGCGATTGCCATCCCATACCTATCGCGCAACGACTCGTTTCCCCCGTGGGACGTCCAGCGCCTGTGCACAGGGCGCGACCCGCGGGACATCAACACGGATGCGCCACCCGTCGCGGCCTACGCGGCGGCGCACATCCCATTCCTGCGCCGTCTGACGCCGGCGGTGTCATTGGAGGTTTCGCATGATGGCTGGACGATGGATCATCTGGAAGGCGCTGGCCATGGGGGCGGGCCTCGGAGGCGTGACGCTCCTGATCGCCGGTGTGCCGAGCGACGTCATCGCCAACCCCTGGTTCACGCGCATGACGCCCGTGCGCCCGCAAGACTATGTCTTCCTCGGGCTCACCGCCCTGCTGGCCGCGGCCCTGGGCGCCACGTACGCGTTCCCCGCCGTGTGCCCTTTTCAGCCGGGCACGTATGGTGTCGGGACCTATCTCTCCGTGCTTGCCGTGGGCTGCCCGATCTGCAACAAAGTCGTCGTGCTCCTGTTGGGGATCAGCGGCGCGCTGACCATCTTCCAGCCGGTGCAGCCGATTCTGGCCGTCGGGGGGCTGGCTCTCCTTGGCTATGCGCTCACCGTCCGTCTCCGCGTTCTGCGCGCCTGGCCAGGCGCGGGGGCGCGGGGCGCGGCTCGGGGGATGTGATATGCCCCCTGTGCTCAGACACTGCGCCAAACACAGCCGACCGATGTGCCCGTCCGCGCGCCCAGACCTGCCGCGTGGGTGGCGTCGCGGGCGCGTATCCTGTGCGCCGGCGACCGCGGGCCGGGGACGCAGGGCGCGGTGGCTTGTCGCTCCTGGCGGCCCGTGTCGCCATCTGACCCGTTGAAGCCGATACGCGGACCGTTTGAAGAAAGGACTATTCTCGTGAAGTACCGTCTCATCATGGCGCTCGTCGTTCTCTTACTCGCGACCGGGGCCGGCGCATCCTATCAGGCGCGCGGCGCGTCGCGGCCGCACACGCAGGGCGCACGCCTCGCTCCGGCGCGCGCGACCCGGACGACATCACCGACATCCACCACACGGACCACGCCACGCCCGTCCGTCACGCGCGCGACCGCGACCGCGACCCCGTCGCGGACCCCCGCCGCACGTCCCACGCCCGGCCAGCGCACGCCGCGGCGTGCGGCCCCGCACGCGACGCCTACCCTGGCGCCAGCGAACGGCCCCGTGGTGTTGGGCAATGCCCAGTTCTCCCTCTACACCATCAACCCGCAATTCACCCGGCAGGACGTTTCCGTCAGCCTGTCGGCGCCGGCGCGCGTGCGGGTGCGCATCGCACAGCCTGGCGATGTGTCCCACGTCCGCACGATGGACCTGGGCGTCCGGCCGGCAGGGACCATCACGCTGCAGTGGGACGGGCGCGACAACGCCCGACGGCTCGTCCCCGCTGGCGCGTACACCTACACGATCACCGCGACGAACGCCAGGGGACAGCGGCACAGCGACACCTACAACATGCTGGCGGTTACCTACAAGCGCATCGTCATTTCGCTCTCCAAGCAGCAATTGTGGGCCTTCGACGGTTCCCATTACGTGATGAGCTCGCTGGTCACGACCGGCAACCCGGCGCTGCCCACGCCGACGGGGACGTTCCCCATCCTCGGTAAATACAGCCCCTTCACCTTCGTCAGCCCCTGGCCACCCGGCTCGCAGTACTACTACGCGCCGTCGCCGACGACCTACGCGCTGCTCTTCGACGACCGGGGCTACTATGTTCACGACGCGCCGTGGCGGGGCAACTTCGGCCCCGGCAGCAACGCGACGACGGGGACGCCGGGCCAGACCTACACGGGGTCGCACGGCTGTGTCAACGTGCCGTTCACCATGATGCAGCCGCTCTACCAGTGGGCGACGATCGGCACCGTGGTGGACGTGACATCATAGATCGTGGCCGTCGCAACGTCCTGGCCCCGCGACGAGAAACGAGCGCCTGAAGGCGCCCTTCCGCGCGGCCGGACGTGAGGGGTGGCGCGTCGCGCCGCACGACGGGGCGTCCGGGCCACGATAATGCGCCGTCGCGCACTGCGCTATCGCTGGCGTCGCGGTCACGACCCCCTCGGCCGCGCCGATTGTGCGGCGTCACGCGTCATCGAGGGACGGGCGTCATTATAGGTAGGGTGAGCGATGTGAGCGTAGCAATGGGAGCGGCGTCTTTCCAGATCAGCATCGGGGACTATACGTTGATCTGGGCGATGGGGCGGGATGCGTACCACCGCCACCTCCTCACGGCAACGGTCGTCGAGGAGATCTCGCCGACCGCTGGGGCGGGACAGGTCGCGATCCTCGCCGTGCATGAGGGCTCGCTGAGATGGCCTTTCCTGCTCATTAGACTCGTTGCAGAATAACGGGAGCGCCCCTCCAAGCCCTGTTAGCAAGCCCTTTGGCCCGTGAAAGACGTCGTTTTGGCCGCGTAGAGGGCTTTGTTGCGCTCGTCACGGTGGTCCATGCTTATTTTGCAACGAGTCTATTGGGCAAGGCTACACCCCGCGATGGCCGGGCGACGTGATCCAGTTCGGAGCGCTGCTGGTTCCTGGGACAGGGGTCTTGTTCGTCGGGGCGCAGGATCTGGTGTTGGCCTACGACTTGGGCATGACGAGGCGGTTATGGCGCGAGCGCGTCAAAGCCAGCTTTGGCGATTGGCAGCGGTACGGCGCGTACGTGGTGATGTCGGCGGGGATGGAACTCGCCGTGTGGGATCTGCACGGCTCCAAGCAGTGGTCGACGAGTGTCGCGCCTCCGTACAGCTATGCGGTCGCGGCCGGGATGATGTGCGTGACGACGACAGGCGGCACGACATCCTTCCCGCTGGCGATGGGACCGTCCGAGGGCACAACGGGCCTCTGTCCAACGCCACCCTAGCGTGGCGGGCGCGCCGGAACATCGAGAGGGCGCCGCCCAGATGTTCCCGCACGCCCTCGATCGTGCACGCGGCCGCGTCGTCATGGGGATCGGCCGTGTGTGGTGCGGAACCACGCGGACCGGCGCGGCCGCGTGCACGACCCGGGCCTGACCGGGGGCGGACTCTCCTCGGGGGCAGCGTATCGTATCGTCGTCCCAACCGACGGAGTATACTGGACCCATCATGTGCCCGTGGACGTGGGACGCGTCGCGATTGACGAGAGATAGACGGGGAGGACACCTATGACAACTCTCCCGGCTAAAAGCCGGAAGCTTCTCGGACAACGCTCAGTGCATCCACTCACGTTCACGTCCGACGGCTGGTTAGCGGGAGCGGTAGACCAAGATGCGACGCATTCGGTCCACGAACTCATCGGGGGTGGCGTCGCCCTTCATGAGGTTGACCCAGTTCACAACCCACTCGACGTTAGTAGGATCGTTTCGGCGGTCGGGGTAGCGAGAGATAGGAAGGATATGATCGACCGTTGCGTTCAGCCCCAACACCAGCACGTCGCCAGTGTAGGGGCAACGGGCCTCCTGTGCGTGGAACTTGTCGCGCAAGACACGCCAATGTTTCCCGGTGCCAAGGTTGAACTTGGACACTTTCCGGCAATAGTAGGCGTCACAAAGTTGCTCGACTTTTTCGACAAGGGCGGGCAAAGGCGCGGACCGCCCGCATTCTTGGCACAAGCCGGACGCGCGTCGGGTGGCACGCAGAGCTTTTCGCTGCGTGCGCTGCGTCATCAGGCACGATGCGCATGCTCTTTGACGACCCCCAGTGGGTTGGGCGCAGTAGTGACACATACCTTGAGTCGCGCGATGTGCATGACAATCGCGGTCGGCGGCAGCTTTAGTCACAGAGCACGCCGCACATGTCGGAGTGGTGCGCTCTGGCTCGATAGCGCCGCCGCACAGTCGGCACACACCTGCCGCGAGGCGACGGTGAAACGTAAGACTCGACACGTTAAATACTTGCCCCAGCCGACGATCCACTCAACGACGCGGGTGTTTCACGCGGACAACGATTGTTCGAGCGCTGCTGAGTTCCTGACCGCAACTCCCCGTCACACCCTGTTGCCGAGGCTCTACGAGCCTCATTGTACCACGAGAGTAGCAGAGAGGAGGGGCCGCATTCCGCTCCGGCTTGAAAGCTGGAGTCCCCTGCGGCAACATTTTATGGCGCGCGAACGACGGTCCGCGGTGGTCCCGCATCTGTTGCGCTGGTTGGTGCTGCTGGCGATTGGCTTCGCCGCCTTCGGACTGGGTGTCGCCATCGTCCTGAACGCCCTGTATCTCTACCATCACGCGCGCTGGCCCGCGGCTGTCTCCCTCGTCACGCTGGCATGGCTGCCCTATCATCACCTGGTCAGGGCGCTCATCCTGGGCGCGGGCGGACTGGCGGGCGCGAGCTACGGGTTCGCTAAACTGCATAGGGCGCTGCGGGCCGCGCGCGATGACGCGACAGCGCGGGCCGCCGTGGTTGTCCTCCCACGCAGATACGAGGAGTGCGTCCACGAGGCGCGTGTCGGGCGCCGGCGCCGGCGCCGGTCCGTTCCTCCACGGCCTCGTCGGCCACGGCGTTGATAACAATCGCGTAGGCCGCCCTCGAAGCGGCACGACAGGTTGGGCACTGACATTGCCACCCTTGTCGTGATTCACGCTAGCATGTCGACGGCGACGAGTGTGTCGCGGCGTAACTATCCCGTTGGAGCCGACGGAGTTCATGCCTAGTGTGTGAGCAACGCGCGGATGGTTCCGGCGACGCGAGGGGCGAGAAAGGGCGCATTGTCGTAGATGCGTAACCGTCCGCGGGGATCGATCAGGTAGAGTCCGGCGAGGTGTTGCGGGTCCTGTCCTGCTTTGGGGGGTGGACCGACAAGTTCGTTATAGGCGGACCACACCTGCGTGAGCGTCGTTCGCGACGCCGTGAGATAGTGCCAGTCTGTGTTGCCCCAGCCGGCGTGCGCCGCGAATTGGAGCGTCGCGCGTACGCTATCTCGTTCTGGATCAGGGCTGATGGCCACGATGCTGAGACGCCCTGCGAGTGGACCGAGATCGCGACGGATTTGACCCAGGGTCGCGCCGACAAAGGGGCACTGCGACCGGCAGACGGCGCTGATGAAGGTAAGCGCAACGACCCTGCCGCGGAGATGCGTTGGGGTGATGGGGACGCCCCGCTGATCCCGCAGGGAAAATGGGGGCGCGGCTGGGGGTGGCGTGAAGACGACATCAGCATGTAGCTGGGCATCCGCCGTCGTGGGCGCGCCGGTCCCCAGGTAAATTGTCCCCACGCTCAGCGAGTGGAGGGGGGTGCATCGATCGCAGCGTATGGCCTTGGCCTGCGCGAGTCCCGCACGCACCGTTTGACGGTCCATCGGACCATCAAACCGGCCGCGCAGCCGTCCCTGTGCGTCAAGAAAGAAGCTCGTGGGCCAGCCCGTCACGAGGTAGCGCCAGGCCACGTCTTGACGGTCATCGGTCACGACGGGAAACGAGACGTGCTGCGCGCGTGCGAACGCCCGCGCGGTTGTCACCGTGTCGCCACCCGTGGCGACACCGAGCACGATCACGCCCTTCGTCCGATACGCCTGGGCCGTCTGCCGTAGTGTTGGCATCTCCTGGATGCACGGAGGGCACTGCGAGTTGAAGAAGTTGAGGAGCACCGCATGCCCGCGCAGATCATGCAGCGAGAGCGTGGTGCGCAGACCTACGGCGACGGGTAGCGTAAAGTCCGCGGCCGGGCGGCTATCCACGGCTGTTGACGCTGGCTCCAGCACCAGCGTCATACCCGCGATGGCTAGCGCCAGTGCAGGTACTATCCGCCGGACCCAGCGCCAGCGCATGGCGGATGTCCACACAGGTGTCCGCGTGTGGCTGTGCGTGATGGAAACGGGGCGGGGAAACAGACGCGTGAGGTTGGGGACCGGCTGCAGGCGAAGGGCCAGGGTGAGTCCAAGCAGGATGAGGCTGGACAGGACGAGCGCGGGTTGTAACGGCTGTAAGACGATCCGCGTCTCACGCTCGCCAAAGAGGCGCCGGATCGCTCCGGTCCACGACGGGCAACTAATGGCCAACAGAGCCAGGTTAATGGCGCCGGCGAAGGCGATGATGGAACCGCCGATGGCCGCAAGACGCGGCCACCGGACGGCGGCTGGAGGAAGGCCAAACGTTGCCCCGAACGCCGCCGCGATGAGGATCATCAGGCCGAGCACGGCGGCATCTTGAGGTTGTGCGGTCGCCGCGGGCGCGAATCGCGGCTGCGCGACGATCACGATGGGAAGGCCAACCACGACGAGTATGAGGACACCCACACCCAGACCCAACGCTATCGTGTTCCGCCTGCTGTCTGCTGGTCTATTCATAAAGAACGTCCCGGAAACTGGAGCTAAAGCTGACGGTTGTTGACGCTACCCTGCGACAGGTGCTATCTCCTGCCTATCCTGCATAGTAGCTGGTAGTATAGGGGAAATGCACCGGCTAGTCAATACGCACGCGACGAACATGACTCACCACAAGGTACCTTTATCTATTAGGCGTGAGGCAATGCGCCATCTTGGTCTGAGCGGGATGCCCTGCTATAGTGGGGCTGAGTCTGGACGCCGCCTCCATCGGCGCCCTCGATGAGGGAGACATGACCACGGCACTTGCCTACATCATCATCAATATCAGCCCAGTTCTGGGGCGCATCGGACCCTTGACCGTACGCTGGTATGGCGTCATGTACGCTGTAGGGCTCGCCCTGGCCCTATGGGTCACGCTGCCCGTTGCCGTGCGGCGCGGTATCGCGCGCGATACGATCTACGCGCTCTTCTGGGGCGTCACGGTCGCCGGCCTCGTCGGTGGTCGCCTGTACTACGTGGTCCAGAACCGCCCCGCATACTACCTGGCGCATCCCGCGCACATCCTGGCCGCTTGGGAGGGAGGTATGGCCTTCTACGGCGCCGTTTTCCTCGGTGTGCCCGCGCTCTATCTGCTGACGCGCCGCTACCGAACGCCGTTCTTGCCGCTGCTCGACGTCGCGGCGCTCTTCGCGCCGTTGGCCCAGGCGGTCGGGCGCATCGGCAACATCATCAACGGCGACATCGTGGGCTACCGCAGCACGTTGCCCTGGGCCACCGCCTACGCCAATCCAGGCGCCTTCGTCCGCCCGCTATGCACGTCGCCCGACACCCGGTGCATCGCGTTCCAGCCGGCCGCGGTCTACGAGTTGATCTTCAGCCTCGGCCTCTTCGCGCTGCTCTGGGGGGTGCGGGAGCGCGCGTGGCCCGCGGGCCTGCATTTCGTCGCCTACCTGGCGCTGTACTCCGTAGGGCAACTCGTGCTCTTCATCTGGCGCGCCAACGACATCGTGCTGGGTCCCTTGAAGCAGGCGCAGGTCACCGCGCTGGTCGTCCTGGTCGCGCTCGCGCCCATCGCCTGGTGGCTGTCCCAACGCGGGACGCGCGATCGTCCGGCGGAGGTAAACCGCGCCATGACGGCTGTTCCCACCAGCGGTGTCGGCGACAAGCGCGACGCTCCCACGGGGGCGCTATGAGAACAGGCATGCGCGTCGCCACGCCGGCGGCGTTGCTCCTCACACATGAACGGAGGCGACGTGGCATATCTCCCGCGTGACATCCGTGCGCGCGCGGTCGGCGGCCTGCGGGGCCGGGTGCTGGAGGTGGGCGCGGGGTCCGGTCCCAATTTCCCGTACTATCAAGGGGTACATCGGGTGGTGGCGGTCGAGCCCGATCCCACGATGCGTCGGCGGGCCGCACGGCAGGTGCGACTGCTGCGCCAGCAGGGCGTGCGCACGCCGATCGAGGTCGTCGACGGACGCGGCGAACAGTTGCCCTTCGCCGCGCGCAGCTTCGACGCCGCCGTCCTGACGCTGGTCCTGTGTTCCGTCGACGACGTCGACGCCGCCCTGGCCGAGGTGCGCCGGGTGCTGCGGCCGGGGGCGTCCGTGCGTATGGTCGAGCATGTGCGCGCGCCGGACCCCACGACCGCCGCCGTGCAGGCCTGGATGACGCGGCTCAATCGCCGCTTCGGCGGCTGCCATCTCGACCGCGACGCGGTGGGGGCGCTCCGCTGGGCCGGATTCGAGATCCTGGACTACACAGAGCACTGGAACGGGGTTCTCGTGGACGTGCGGGCGCGGACGCCATCGGCGTCCGCGCGGCCCCTCGCCCCCCCGCGCCGCCTGAGCACGCAGGCAGCCCGCGACCCGGTGGTCGTACCTGCCGAAGCGCCGCAAGAGGGAGGGAGGAGCGACCATTCGGCGGACCCGGTCGCCGCACCGAAGGTCGCCCGGCCGCGTCCGCGCTGGCGAGCCTCGTGGGGCTGGATGATGGCCGGCGCGCTTGTCGTGCTGGGCGGGGTCGCCGTCGCGCCCCGGCTGCTGGTGGCACCGACGGTCGCCAGCATCGGATGTGTGCCCCCGACCGGGACCGTCCCGTCGTTGCACCAGCATCTGACGATCGAGGAGGCGGGACGGCTCGTTCCCGTACCCGGTGGCATCGGCGACGCGACGGGGCGGCCGTTGGCGTCCTGCCTGTACTGGCTGCACACCCATGCGCCCGATGGCATCATCCACATCGAGTCGCCGGCCCGGAGGACCTATACCCTGGGCCAGTTCTTTGCCGTTTGGCGGCAGCCGCTCGGCCGCACACAGGTCCTGGGGCTACGGGTGGACGCAACCCACCGCCTGCGCACCTATGTCGATGGCCGGCTGTATCGCGGGGACCCGCGCGCGCTGCCACTGACGCAGCACGCGCGTATCACCCTGGAGGTCGGTCCGCCCTGGACGCCTCCGCCGCCCTTCACGTTCCGATAGGTCCACAGCATGACACCGGCGCGGGGAGGACGGGGGCTGGCGCTCCCCTATCGAGCGTGGGCCGTGTTGCCTCGCACCGACATGAGCATCGGTCCTGCATGGTCTGGCGGCTTTGAATGGCTGACGTCCGTCTCATGTGCGGCTGCAACGTCGGCAATATCACCCCTTCGCGTGTCGCCGGCACGTCCTCCACGTAGACGCGATTGCCCTATCCTCTGACGTAGGCGACGGTTCCCGCGCACGGTTCCTATGGCGCCCGTATGACCTATTGCTCGGCCCTGCACGTACGCGTACCATGAGGGCTACGAAGGTATTGAGAGTCTATGGGGGGCGACAATGACCACGAAGAAAGGGACGAAGTGGCGGCGGAAGAACGGAGGCAAGCGGTGGGTCGCCGTGATTGCCGCTGGAGCATTTGCCATCACGATGGCAGGCGCTTTTGCCCCGCGCACGACGCCGCCGGCACGGCCGGCCGTGCCCGCGGCCGTCGCGACCACCACCGGAGCATACTTGGTGTCCGCGGGGACGAAGTAACCCGTCTGGTACAGGAGGTATGTCCAGGTTGCCAGAAGATGATATTCCCCGGTCCGCTATCAGCGAGTTATCGTGACGATGAATGTGCGAGCGGAGTCAACGTATCGGGAGAGCCAGCCGACCGTGGCGACGTGCCATCGTGCTAGGCACGGTATTGCCAGGGCGTTGCGACACCAGGCGCTTCCCTGCTGTGGGGGCGACTAGTACGAACGGGCTATGGACCGCGCGCGCCGCGCAGGATAGTGTGACGTCAGCTATGGTCGTCCCGTCGCTCCCCATGTGTCGCGGGCGGACGCGTCACGTTTGAGGACACGTCACGCGGGGCCGACGGGCGAATGGCGGCTTGACCATGCTGCGACGGCTATCGACGAGGACCCGCGCGCCCGTCAACTGGCTCGTGCGGAGATGTTGTGGAGATGGCGGGTAGGCCGCCAGGGTTGCGTGACGACCGGCTCTTGTAGTACACTGGCAACGCCGCGCGCCCAGCCCCGCGTCTCGCCCCGAGGAGGGCATATCGGTATGAAACGCCTGCTGATCTTGATCGCGATCCTTGGCCTCTTCGGGATTAGTCAGGCGTCGTGGCGCGCTCCCCATGCCTCGGCCGCAGGTAAGGGCACGGGGAACACGAGCTCCGGCGCTCCCACCCCCTCGGCCGGCTCTGTCATCGCCACGGCGCGGCGCTACCTCGGCTACCCCTACGCCTACATTGGCGACAACCCGTCGCTTGGCTTCTCGTGCGTCGGTTTTACGCACTACGTCTTCGCGCAGGACGGTGTGTATGTACCCGAAGAATTGGGCGCGGCCTACGCAAGCGCGCCGCATATCGATGAGAGCAACCTGCGGCCGGGTGATCTTGTCTTCTTCCAAGATACGGTGTGGGATGGCATTTCGCACGTCGGCCTCTATGTCGGCGACGGCAAGATGATCGGCGCGGACTCGTTCCAAACCGGCGTGCAGTGGGATAATCTCGCCGATCCCTATTGGCAGGACCACTACCTCGGCGCCACGCGTCCGTTATCCAATCCGACCGGCGCACCCCTGGATCTGTCGTCCATGCGCCTCCCGTCCGGCCCCGCGCTGACGCCTCCCGGTGGTCCCACGTTGGCGGTCAAGGCGGGGACGGTCCTCTCGCCCCGCGGCACGGCCACCATATTATATAGCGGCCCTGGCTCCACCTATGCCGCGATCGACACCGTCACGCCCAACACGGCGCTGACGGTCGTACAAACGCAGGGCCAGTGGGTCAACGTCTCGTACGACGGCGGCGACCAGTATGGCTGGGTCCGTGGCAGCGATCTCAACCTGCCGCCTGGCGCGAACGGCCCGAGCCCGGCGGGGCGACGCGCTGCCGGAGCGCCCCGCTCACGGTGACGACGCGCGCCATCGACGTCCGCGCCATCCCGGTGGCCGCGTCCGCCCGATCGGCTGAGCGACCGGGATGCTCTGGCGCTCAGTGATAGCGTCGAGGTCCGGGTTGCGGTCAGCCGGGTCCATCACCCACCGGGAGGGTGGCTGTCCCACGGCAACATCCGCGTCCATGCGGGACCGCTGATAAAGCGGGGCGACCCCGCGCCGACGACCGTTAATACCGCGATGCTCTGACCATCGACGACGCGCCGCCGCCCCGGACCTTCCCCATCAGCGTGTGGTCGGCCACCGTGTTGGTGTGCCTGTGCCGTCGGCGCCTATGTCCATCGACACACGACAATCGCCCGCCCTTCGGGCGGCGCTTGTTCCCGCTACGGCGTATAGTGGAAACGTTCCACCTCATGCTGGTACGTAGGTCCCCGCGTGGTCAGTCCGTGGCCGTCCCGCGGGTCACGCCGCCACGGATGGCGGAACGCGAACGACGAGTAGTTAGGATAATGACGGGATGAGCGCCGCCTGCCCTCAGGACCACCCGACGGCTGACCGACCCGCGATGACCACTCGCCTAACGCGGAGCCTGGGGCGCTCCGGCCGGCGCGGTATCGCCGCCACGATCGGTATCACCGCGATTCTCTGGGTCATGGTCATCGCCTACGCGGCCTTCTTCCTGTACCTCTCGTGGTGGCGCTATCACATCTTCCTGCCGCACAGCGAGGACCTCGGCAACATGGAGCAGGCCGCCTGGAACACGGCCCACGGCTATCTCAACCCGCCGTTCTAGTTCAATAACCAGCGCATCAAGTCGGGATTGGAGGCGACCGGCACGATCACGCGCCTCTCCGTGCACGTCGAGCCCATTTTCGCGCTCCTGGCGCTGCCCTACCTGATCGTCGGCACTCCGGTCACCCTCCTGACGATCCAGACGCTGGTCGTCGTGTCGGGCGTCTTCCCCGCGGCGTGGCTGGCCCGGCGTCACCTCGCGCTCCCGCTCGCGCAGATCGCGTTCCCCCTCGCCTACCTCCTGGCCCCGCCCCTGGAAGCGGCCAACCTCTACGAGTTCCATGCCGTCACTCTTTCGGCCGCCTTCCTGCTATGGGCGTTCTACTTCGCCGATGGAGCGCGCTATCGCCCCTTCGCCCTGTGCGCCGCGCTGGCGATCGCGACGAAGGAGGAAATCGGGCTGGTGGTGGCGCTGATGGGCCTGTGGATTTGGTGGCGGCGGCGTGACCGTGCGGCGGGGGCGATGACGGCCCTCCTCGCCGCGGGCTGGTCGCTGTTTTGCGTCTTCGTCATCATCCGCCACTTCGCGCCCCACCATCAATCGAGCGCCTTCTGCGGGCGTTTCAACCCTTTCGTCATCAACGGCCATAACACGGGCCTGGATGCCCAGCGGACAACGTGTGGCGAGGTGGCGAAGCTGTGGGTGCGCTACCCCGATCAGGCGCTCAGTGTCGTGTGGATCACGGCGAAGCGCGGATTCTTGCACCGCATGTTCGCGACGACGGGCTATCTCTCCGCCTTGAGCCCGCTAACCCTGGCGATCAGTCTGCCGAGCTATGCGCTCATCCTGTTCAGCAACGACATACATATGTACAGCGGACTGGCGCAGTACCCGGCGGAGGTGGTACCCATGATGATCGGCGCGGCCATTCTCGGGACGGCCTGGTTATCCCACCGCGTCGGCCCGCTGCTGCGCGTATCTCCCCGCGTCGTTGCCACCGTTGCCTGCCTGTGGCTCCTTGTGGCCAGCATTGGCAACGCGCGCGTCAACGGCTTCACGCCGCTGACGGAGGGGTTCGCCCTGCCCCAGGACACGCGGCACGACCAGATCGGCCGCTATATCCTCTCCCTGGTCCCGCCGGGTGCGGCGGTCTCGGCCGGCGATTACCTCAATCCGCATCTGAGTGACCGCCACAATATCTACCTCTTCCCCGACACCAACGACGCGCAGTATGCCGTCGTCGACGTGAGCCGCGAGGATTTCCCCACCAAGCCGGTTGACGAGATGGATATCATCCGCGATTCCATGCTCAAGCCGGGCGCCTGGGGCGTCGTCGCGGCCGAAGACGGCTACCTCCTGATGGAGCGGCGGGCTCCGAACCCGCGGCGCCCCACGATGGGCTACGATGCGCGCCTGCCCACGGCACTGCCGCCCGCGTTCTATGGCTTCGCCCTGCCGTCCGCGCCGCGGATCGCGCACCCCATGGTCGTCAATTTCGGGCCGTCGTTGCAACTCGTGGGGTATCGCGTGGAGCGGCGCGACGAGGTCAACCTGCGCCTGCCCAATGTTCTGCTCACCACGTACTGGCGTCTACGCGCGCCGGTGACGAGCCCGGTGACGCCGGTGGTCTATCTCACGAACAGCGGAGGGGCGATCGACGCAAACTATACCGATAGCGCCGCGACCGATTGGCTGCCCATGACCCGCTGGCCCATCGGACGCATCGTGGCCGTCCAAGGCGTGCCGATGACGATCGCGACGAACGAGAACGGGGCGATCGATGTCGATCTCGCGGTGTATCGGCCCGCCGCATGTGTTGTTCATCCGCCTGCCGTCTGCGACCTGCTCGGCGACAATCCTCCAGCGCCGGCCAACCCGGCGCTATCGCCCGGCCGTGCGCTGGACGCCCGATCATATCCCCCTGGAAGTGGTAGACCGGGGGACCATCCTCAAGCTGACGCGGGTCTCGGCGCACTGGTAGTCACACGCTCGCGCGCTACGGCCATGACCGTGCCAATCCCGGCGGTCGGGGGGGCGCGTCATAGACGCCGCGCCGCCGTTGCTGCTCATGCCTGAGTCGCGTGGGCCATATCGTGTCTGTACCCGGTGCTCCCAGGGGGTATATACTTAGGGGGACATGGACGCCGTCGTGGCGCGCGTCGGGAGAAAGATGAGGCGAACATTCCCCCGCGCGGGCGTTGATATGGTAGGGCAAGTGTGCGGTGGATCAGCGCGGACGATCACTGCCGCCTTGCCAGCGTCCAGCGGGGTAACTACCTAGGTCGGTTGAGGTTGGATCGTGCAGCGGGTTGACAAGGAGGCGAGGGGTGGTGCATGATGGAGCCATGGACAAGGAGAACCTCCGCACACGGGTGCGGGCGACCTATCAGCAAG
>JAABUO010003286.1_pt1 | contig 19319 bp, 22 predicted proteins | sample 5559291 | NCBI WGS metagenome assembly JAABUO01 (sample SAMN10711878, study PRJNA513372) | rock metagenome | isolation source: Antarctica rocks | place: Antarctica: Victoria Land, Finger Mt sud
CTGTTGACAGCAAGCAGCTGAGGCCCATGATCAGGACCCAGTACAAGCGGGCCGCCTTCCAGGTGCCCTTCGATGCCACAGTGCGGATCAGCCTGGATACAAACCTGGCCATGATCAAGGAGAACACTGATGGGCAGCCCGTGGGCCTCTTACACAGGTCTGCCTTCTGTCTGCCTTTCGTGGGGTACCCTCTGTTTGCCTCATGCCTGTTGTATCCCTGTCTTGGAAGCCAGATTCCGTGCCAGACTGGATACAAACTTGGCTTTGATCATGGAGACAGTTGATGGGCAGCCAGTTGAACTCCTTCACACGTCTGCCTTCTGTTTGCCTTTTGCTCTTTGCCTTTCGTGGTGTGCCCTTTGAGGCCAAAGTGGCCATGGTCAAGGAGAGCAAAGATGGGGATAATATACATATGACCAGGTCTGTGTTCAGGCTGATATACATTTTTGGCATCCAATGGCACCTGCCAAGGTGTGGAGCGCAAAGGGCAGGCAAAGCTCAGATCAACTGGGTGTGTACCATTGATACCCTTACTCATAGCAAGGTGAATGTCTGGTCTGATAGACGTCATGGCAAAGGCACCTGGAAAACTTGGTACAAAGGGCAAGCTGCAAAAGGCAGGCTGCAAAGGGCAGGGGAAGGGCAGATCTGCCAAGCAGGCCTGCTGCTGCCTTTCACAGATGCCCGCTTGACAGATCTGTCCTTCCCCTGCCCTTTGCAGCTTGCCTTTTGCAGCATGCCCTTTGTACCAAGTTTTCCAGGTGCCTTTGCCATGACGTCTATCAGACCAGACATTCACCTTGCCATGACTGAGGGTATCAATGATACTCACCCAGTTGATCTGAGCTTTGCCTGCCCTTTGTGCTCCATACCTTGACAGGTGGCATTGGATGCCAAAAAGGTCTGTCAGCCTGAACACAGACCTGGTCATACGTATATTATGTTCATACAGATTTTCATTATGTTCCAAAACCAAAAAAAGCCATACCTTCTTGTCTATTGTCTCCCAGGAGAAGACTGATTGGCAGTTAGCCGGCCTTCTCCACAGCCGTCTCCCTCTTACAGGATAGTCCAGAACACCCTCAAGAGGCCATTCCTCCCAGACATCTCATGCCAGATTCAGTGATTTCCTAAAAACAAAATCATAATTATTTTGTACATAAAGTTTCTGGCTCAGCTTACCTGAGGTCCAGCCAACCTATGTGCGGCCGATGTTTTTTTTCTCCATTTTTGAAACAAAAAAAAGGCAAACCTGTGTTCAACATGGTACTGCAGGATGCAAATATGCACTCTGACACGCTTGTTGATGGAGTGCAGGTGAGACGTAAACATCAAATCAGCCCATTCCCCGCACAGACACACAACACTTGCGTCCCTCGCACAAAGCTGGAAGTGAAGCTCAGCCTGCCTGAAAGCAGTGCAGAACACGACGCTACAGGATGCACATTCTCTTCCAACGCAGTTGTTCATGTAGTGCAGGTCGTGCATGATGCCAAATCTGTTGTAGTGAGGTTGCTGAAATTGTGCAGGTGGTGCAGAATGCAAAACTCTTGTGCAGGTCATGCACAGTGCAGTTATCTGATCTGACAAGATTGTCAATGTGTTGCAGGAGGTGCAGGACGCAAAATCTGATCTGACAACATTGCTATTGTAGTGCAGGTGGTACTGGGACCCCAACCAGCCCACGGGTTGTACTTGCTTCCCTCATGTTGTACTGGATTTGTAGCTCAGCTTTCTTGAAGTCCACCACTTTGCGATTGGACTTCAAGAAAGTCCAGCCCAAAGTGGTGGACACGGCCCTGCAGAGTGCAGAATCTGCTCGTACAAGATTGTTGTGATCCAGGTGGTACCGGGACCCCAACCAGCCCATCCCTCGCACAGACATCACTCGCTTCCCCCACGCGGTGCTGGAGGTGAAGCTGAGCTTGCCTGAAGGTCAGGTGGCGCCCGAATGGGTCACCGACCTCACTGAGTCAGGCTTCCTGACTGAGGTCAGTCCTGATTAGGCACAACGCACTCCTCCTCTTCTTCACCCCTTGTACAACGCACACCATCGTCTTCACCATTCTGAGCTCAGATTCCATCATTTTTATCATGTTGCAGTCATGCATTTGGCGATCAGAACTGATGTTGGCGTCAATCACATGAACAAAGTCACAATCCTGCTTGGTTTCTGTGACAGGGAGCACGTCAAACAGCTTGACATGTTTGCAAGCTTCTACATGGCAGCTGCTGCATGCATGCGTACATGCACAAAATTCTTGAGTCATTCATGAATCAAACATGATCCTCATCAGCTGCTGTGATGCCTGTGGGGTTCAGAGCATGCTTGAAAGCAACTGTCCCACTTGCTTTCAAGCAACCGGTTGGTGTGCATCTCATGCTTCCACACAAGCTTTGTTGGTTGAACTGTTTAGTCATACATCATGTATGCCATGCACTGATCATGTACCATGCGTGCATCATTGGTCATTGCCTGATCTGCAGGTGCATAAGTTCAGCAAATTCATCCATGGCACCGCAACGTTGCTGCCAGACATGATTGCTGCTGTGCCCTACTGGATTGATGATGAGAGCGTCAGGCCCAGCATGTTGCAGTCGGCCGGCTACAGAGACATCCACCAAGCCGAGTGAGTAACACCAGCTTCTCATTCTGATACCATTGCTCGCTTCCTCTTCCCCCGTCCTTCATGTCTTCTTCTACTGTCTCGCACTCCTTCTTCTTCGTTCAGCCAAGCATGTTGCAGTCGGCTGCCTGCTGAGACATACACCGGGCAGAGTGAGTAGCAGCTTCTTCTGCTCCTGTCCCTCACTTCTTCTTCTGCTCCTGTCTCTCACTTCTTCTTCTGCTCCTGTCTCTCACTTCTTCTTCTGATGTCCTAACATGCTGCGGCCGGCAGGCTACTGAGACGCCCCTCACTAGTCACTTCTTCTTCCACCAACATCTTTCACTTCTTCCTTTCCTTTACCTCACTTCTTCTTCTTCTTCTTCTGCCCCTTACTTGTTGTTCATTCCTGCCTTACTTCTTCTTCTGTTTTCCTAGCATGCTGAAGTCAGCTGGCCACAGAGGTTTCCACCTCAGAGAGCGACTAGTTGCTTCGTCTTACACTTCAACCGTCCTGTACTGCTTCTTCTCCTGTACTTTTCCTTCTATTGTTCCAGCATGCTGCAGTCACATGGCCACAGCAGGCAGAGTGAGCACTACTTCTTCCTTTTTAACATTTTCAGCTTCTTATTCTACTTTTCCGCACTTGCTCTTTGTTCAGCTTAACACGTTTCTTCTGGCTGTCTACAGAGACGTTCATCAGGCAGAGTGAGCAGCAGCTCCTTCTTTTTCTTCATGTGTAACATTCCCTTCCGTCGTTTGTCTATGTTTCTGTTGCTTGCACCGTCCCTCACGATTTCTTCAATCACTCAGCAAAAAGTGGAGAAACGTAGACAAACGAAGCTTTTTTGTTGTTGTAACAAGTGGTGAATTGCATGGTTGCTGACTTCTACAGGTCATCGTCCAATGGCGATGTGGCGCCCCTGCATCCAGAGCTGGTGTCCAAGCCAAGAAGAAGAACCGGCGACCCTGAAGACGAGCTGACTCACCCCCTGCTGGGTGATGAGCCGACGCTGCAGCTGATGCCTAATCGCAATGATGTGGTGGGGATTGGCGGGAGAAGGGAGAAGAAGAAGGGGTTCTTGGACTGGTGGTTCACCTCAAGACCTAAAGCCATGAGGGTCTCCAATACCACTCCAAGGTGATTTCATTTCACAATCGCGATAATCACAACATGCAATCATGGTTCAGGCTCAGCCTGTTGTACGTTCTAGGGTTCAGGCTCAGCCTGTTGTACGTTCTAGGGTTCAGGCTCAGCCTGTTGTATGTTCTAGGGTTCAGGCTCAGCCTGTTGTATGCTCTAGGGTTCAGGCTCAGCCTGCTGTACGTTTAAGGGTTCAGGCTCAGCCTGTTGCGTGTTTAAGGGTTCAGGCTCAGCCTGCTGTATGTTTTAGGGTTCAGGCTCAGCTTGCTGTACGTTTTAGGGTTCAGGCTCAGCCTGTTGTGTGTTCTAAACTTCAGGCTCAGCCTGCTATACGCTGTAGGCTTTCTTGCATACAGAGAAGCAAGATCTGTATGTTCGTTCACAAGTGCAGCTTCCTACCGACTGTCAACCCGTGAAATCTAAGGTAGAGCTTCCAAGTTAACTGCTCGCTTTCACTGGACGCAGCCATTGACAGCAGAGCCAAAAGCTTTGATTGCTGATAAGAGGACGTTCCTAACCTGGTGTGCATCATTGGCATCATTGCAGCCATAGCCTGTGTAAGCCCTTCAGTGCTGACCTAGAGAGACATGTGTGTATGCAGTACTATGTGTACTCAGTAGTATAGGTATACACGGTATCATATATGCAAACATATATGTAGCACTGAGTCAGCATTGAATGCCTCGTACAGGCTGTGGCAGCGATGACAATATTGCCCTTCTGATGCATATATGTGTTTGAATACTCCCAAGCCCCACATTCTCACTGTTCATTCCCACACAGGACGACCCCCTTTCTCACTGTGAATCCCCACACAGGATGACTCCCATTCTTACTGTGAATTCTCACACAGGACGACTCCCATGCGGATAGAGCCCAAGACATTCTTTGCCAATGAGAGGACCTTCCTGACCTGGATGCACATGGCTGTCACCATCGGCACCATTGCAGCAGCTCTGCTGGGCTTCAGCGGCTCTGCACAGCGCACGGACAAGCCCTCGTATGAGGTACGCCATGCCATCATAAACAGCCAGCACTTGGCAGCAACAGCATTGAGCAAACTCATGGGTCTGCATGGTGTGCTAATCATGGCTTTGTCAAGACATGTAAGCATAGTGCGTGCTCATCACACTCATGCAACCCATGTGACAGACCACATGACACCAAAAGTAGAGGCCCTCAAGTGCTAGCGCATTCAGGGCTCTGGTCACACAGTTGGAGATCATTGCTGCTACCCTGTACAGTAGCACATTTTAGGTTTTGCTGTAGGGTTTATGTGTGCATTTTAGGGCTCAGATGACACAATCAAAATCATTGCTGCCATCCTGTGTCATGGATAGGGTTCATTTTAGGGTTTTTGTATGCGTCTAGGGCGTGGGTCACACATCGGAGATCGCTGCCGCCATATTGTATAAAAGGGACACATCAAAGTTGTCCTTCAGGGTTTACTTTATGGTTTACATGTGCATTTAGGGCTCGGATCACACTGTGGAAATCATTGCTGCCATTCTGCTTCCGGTGGCCATCCTGATGTGCGTCTACTCCTTGACAGTCTTCATCTGGAGGTCCAAGGCCATTTCCAAGAAGCAGGTCAGCCCTGCAATGCACCACTACTCCTGTCAAGACTGTCATCATCACCACTGTGTTACTGTCATTACTGTGCTACCTGTCGTTACTGTTACGGACACCAGGTCAGCACTGCAATGCATGCACCACATGTCTGGATTTGAGTTCCAGTTGGACAAGAAATTTGGTCAGAGAGGATGCAAGGATGTCCAGTCAGATCTTGCCTCATGCCACCTCCGGATGCATTGTCCCATAACTGCATTGCATCTCTCAGCATGCAGACAGCATTTAAGCCCAGTCGATCTGCATCTAGTGGAAGTTCAGCTATGTACTCTGCTTCTGGTGGAGTCTGAGCGACGTCCATTGCACAGCATGCATGCATGCTTGAATTGCAGCCATTGCTGTTCAGCAAGACTCAGCATAGAGCATGCACAGATTGCTGAAGTGTGTCGTGTGCTGTACACATGTTTCAACAAATTTCTGCAGGTTGGGTACATTGATGACCCAAGAGGGCCACTGGGGCTGGCTGGGGTTGTGGTTCTGGCTCTGACAGCCATTCTCATTCTTGAAGTGTTGGATTTTGTTGCTGCCCTCAAAGCACACCACAAATGAGAGGTCTTTGAAACTAGTTGGCTTGTCCAGGAGTTCTTTGCAAGAGCATGAAAGTTCTGATTCCGGCTCTTCGATTATTTGCATCTTGATGTCTTTGTCCAATATCAAACGCTGTGTTGCTGCCATTTGACTAGAATATTAGCGGGGTGGGGGAGATGCTTTGTCTGGCATCAACGTGTACAGTCGTTTTGTACAGTCTATTGTTGACCTTGATTGAGTGTTACACTTAACATAGCAAGTTTTGGCACAGAAAGTGTAGCTGCTATGGTGTCATGCATGGTCATGTGGGGTTCCAGTGCAGGTTTGACGTCACAATTCAGGGTCTGTGTTTAAACTGAAAGTTGAAGGCGCTGTTCCTTTCCTCCGCACATAGCACAAGGATTTGACAAGATCAACGGTATGTGCTGATGTCTATTTATACACAAGGACTTCAAGCAAAGTCAGAGTGCATTTGTTAGCACATAGGACTTGACTCGTCACTAAGTGTACCAGACCTTCTGGGATTTGTGGTTGTGCATTCAATCCGGGTCGATTCCGGGTCTTGCTGCTTTGGACGACTTTAGCGGTATGAAATGTCAGTGTCATGTCATCAGTCATACATCCTTAAACGGGACTACTCATGTAACATGGAAAGCTCAGACAAGCTCTTTCAAATCTGTGGGGCCTGATGCCGAACAGAGACGTTTGCACACCGCAAAACAGGGCTTTGTCATGCAAATGGTGACCAGCCTTGATGACTCCCCAGTCAGAGAGACATGATGCCCGAGCTATAAGGCTCAAGATTCTACCGCCTTAGGGCTGCTCACTTACGACACATGCTCACACGCTACAAGGAGAATGGTAACATTGCTTTATGAAGCATGTTGAGCTGGTGTGCCTAGGTGCTTTCAGGATGAGTAAGGTGATACTTCAAGTCATAGCTAGCAAGGGTAGCCTTACTTCAAGTCATAGCTACCCTTGCTACAAATTCACTGAGCCTTCATTTGCCCTACAGAGTAGCTACCCCAATGCCTACAGCCTAGATGCCTATCAACTTCAAGGGTGATCACCTTCCCATACAGTCACTTGCGCGGCTACAGTCATTGCTTTGTTGTTGTCCAGACTTGCAAAATTGGTCTACAATCAAAGTCACTGACACTGCCACATTCAAATCAGCGGCAACCCTGACGCGCCTTGAACTTACAGGCATACTTATCAGTACAGCGTCAGCTGCATGGACTTTGCTGGACCTAACTGCTTACTGATGGGCACATAGTCTGCGTGTTTCGACACATATGGGTTGATTTCATCTGTGTATTGCCAGAACTGTTTCCATTCGTGGTCAAATGCTGTTTCATCGCTTGATGCCACTATCTCCTGCTGAGTTGGGAAACCATTCTGCTTTGCAATGTAGTCAAGCAGGTCATTATGCTCACGACCAACTTGAACACGCCACTGTGCAGCCTGCTTGTTGGTCAAAACCTGCAGCATTCACCAAAACCTTTAGCACAGCCTTGATAGGGTGCATGTTCCACAAACATCAATGCATCATATCAGCTGAACTGAGAGCAGAAGCAAGGATGGCCTGGACAGCAAAGCATCCATTGGATTAAGCCGTGTTGCAGAGACCGGGTGGTGTGCAAGCACAGTATGAGAGTAAAAGTAAACAATAGAGTATGCCTTTCAGCATAGATGAAACAAAAGGCAGTACAACACTGCATGATGATCTCTCCTCCAGCCACACAACAGCAAGCATTACGCTCAAAGTTTTGGCACAAGGCATGCAGGCATGGCAGTTGTGTCGCGACTTTTGACGTGATGCTTGTTTTTGTGCGGCTGTAGGAGAGACCAGAAATGCAGTATTGTAGTGCCTTTTTGTTGTGAGTATTCACACGCCAAGATATGTTCCAGAGCCTGAGTCATCCCAAGCAACAACGCTCAGCCTCAACCATGTGAAGTGTTATTCCCTTCAGTCAGCACATCAAAGCAATGCCTCATCCAAGGTGACGCTGTATCCGAAATATGGGAACTCAGTCGCCAACAAGAATGGCAGCAATGCATGCGCAACAGTGCAGCCACTGGATCAGGCTTATGGCCCCAACAGAATCCTTGGACAATCTGATCACCACTGTGTTTGGGGAAACCAATTCTGGTTGTTACTCTGGCACATTGTGACTGCACTGAATGTGGATGTGGAGGAGATCAATGACAGGTGCATTGACAAGATGCTTGGTGAGGTAAGGAACTCCTGAGGGTGAGGCATATGAGAGCAAACAGTGACAGAACAACAACACATGCAGCTGTTCTACAAACAGCCGTGAGTCTGTGTGTCCCTTATCCATCCAACCATACATTCCAGACATGTCTGACCCTAGGGTCTTCTTCTAGGGTCAGGCACGTACAGTTCCAAGTAGCTGCCTGTGTTGGTTATCAAGCAGCAGCTGCCTTGCACCACGATGCAGGAAGGAGTAATGGATGATCACTTACCCCACAACTGACTGCCCACGACACTCTGTGTACCACATCGTGATCCTCCAGAGCTTGCTGTTGCAGCTGTGTGGCAAAAGCTGACAGCTTGTTGACGTTGGCAATTGGGCTGGGACTGCCTTCGCGGATCCTGGCTGCAAGAGCTTCGCGCTGAGAGGCCAGCAGATGATGCTTGCTGTAGTCGACTCGTCGGATGAACATCAGATCCTTGACTTGCTCGTCTGACAACAGCATTGCATTCTGCACCATACAGATAGTGTCACAAAGTTGTACCGTAGACGCCTTATAAGCCTTTGTGCAGCGCTTATTGCTAAGTAGATTTGTCATAAGCCTTCATGCAGGGCCTGCTACTGGCTGGTACAGGCGGACAAGGGCACTAAGGAAAGGAGCAATGGCTTAGACTGACATGCAAAGTGAGACCAATTCCTCTCTTTAGGCCGCACTACCCTGACACGGTTTCAAGTAAGATTTTTGCATGTGTACAAGCAAAGCAGGAGATGCCGACGGGCACAGCATGACACCATACGCAGCACTGGCAACATGTGAACATGCAAGCTGGAGCCATGCAACCTGGCGCTCACAAAGCCTGCAAGTCCAAGGCTTTTCTCCTTGTGCATTTATGACGGCTGTCATATGATGGTTGCAGTGACTCACCAGCAACTTCACATATACATGCTCTGGTATTGGAGCGTGCTCATGCCATCTACACAGCGTCATTGCTTTGGCATTGTGGTCACATGCCCTCATTCTGAAGGTCTCTTTTGCTATCATGAAGGCTTCAAAGGTGAGCTGCTGAAGCCTGCCCTCTGTGAGAGAGTCTGATTGAACATCAAGTCGAGCCAAGCAACGAGTCATCTCAGTCATGTACTCCTGTATGCAAACATGAATTCAAGAAGCAGACCACAGCTTGCGGCTGACTGAAGACTGCAGCATCTACAGAGGGGGTATCACTCTCTTGAACTCAGCTGCACACATTGGCGTGATCAAAGCTTTTGTGCTGCAGGGGTAAGCATGTAGTTGATGCAAGTGTTGAGTGCCAAAAGCATGTCGTCAGAGGGTGCACATGCAACATCATATTGATTCAGGCACAATTTGGCACGCAGCCCAATTTGCTCAGCATGTCTTGGTGGTTGCTCACATGTATGCAGCGTTTGTACAAAGTTACGCAACAGCATTTCAAGTGATTCAAGCACATGTGCTTCGACATGTGAGAGCCACTGAGCAGCTGCACAAAGTCATGCAACAGCAGTTGAATTGTGTGAGAATACATGCAGCTATGCATGTCAGTGTCATTGAGAACTCACTGCCCACATGGCTTGAAATTCTTTGACAGGCATGGCAACAAACTTTTCGATGCTTAGCTGCTGCTCACTGCCTGTGATTGAAACAGTCAGCGGCGGCAAGGCGCTCAGGTCAGGATGAGCAGACTCTAACTGTCCGGCATTTTGCTGAACCTGCAGACATCATTGGCGGCATGACATCATTGGAAAGCGGGCCCTGATGTTACTCACCTCACCTCACTAACAAACAACATCACAGCAAGTCATAATTACTCATGCATGCGTCCGGAGCTCATGCCTCATTTGCAACACACATCTTGTGTACCATATCCATGACATGAGGTGTCTGCTTTCAGAAAAACACAGTTGAAGGCAGATCGGCATGGCATGATCAGACTGTACTTGTCGGTGCCAAAGCACGTGCTCTGCACAAAAATCTAGTTGTACCTGGCTTTGTGAAGCTTGAAGAGAAGTGGTCTGTGCATTGCGCTGAAGCTGCTGTTCTAGCTCAAGCTTCTGCAGCTTCATGTCTCGCAATTGAGCTAATGTCTTGTCAAGCTCTGCCTGGACAGCCTCTGATTTTGCCTACAAAACATGTGCTTTTAGAAATCTTCGTATCTGCTGAACCCCGTTTATCCATAGCAATGCACACTCACGGTGTAAGACCGCAAGGGGCAAGTGGTCTTCCCAATGGTGTGAGTGTGGTGTGAACTGGCACTGTGTTGTCATGTGTACACCCTGACCAAAGAAAGTGCAACCACACAAGTCAATGCATACTGTTCCTGTTCTCAAGGCTGCAGGCAGTGAGTGATGAGGTACAGATTCACGCCAACAAGAAGGCGGATGACACTGTTGTCTACAAACAGTAAGGACTTAGGAGGTCTGCATGCAGTAGCACCTTCTGACGAAGACGAAACCTCTTCTGATGTTCACGATTGGCTTGCTTCTTGCTGACTGCTTCAGCTGTTATATCGAATTGTAAAACTTGTGCTTGTGAGGCATCTGTACATTGCTGGTGAGCCTCTGCAGCGCTATGCTGGTGGTGGTTGGTCCAACGTGACGCTTCGTTGTGAGCATCTTGCGCAAACAGCGGGTTGCTCTGCGATGCCAAGCTTTCGCCCAGCGTCCCGCTAAGCTGAGTCGCAGCACTCCTTGACAAACCAGGAGTAGACCCTTGTCCAAGCAAGGGCAGATGCCAGAGCTGAGGAGGGCTCTGCGGAGCATTTTTCTGGCCGTGGAAGCTTGCAGGCTGCGACTGCGGGTTACTGTGTGGGCTTGGTTGCTCGCTTGTGTTTGCAGTGAGTGCCGAGGCAGGTGCAATCAAGCGGCCATCCGTGTCATGCAGCAGCCCTGCCTGCTCGAACTCAAATACAGAAAATTGAGGCTCAGGCTGCAGCTCCATGCTAGACCTCAAAGCTTAACTTGGGGCCGACGTGCCCGGAAGCGGACAAAGGTCAAGCAAGGGCGGCAGCGAAAAAGTTAGGAGCTACAAGAAAATACTATCCATTTGCGCTGGTATTTCATGCACGAGAAGCTCAAGATACACAGCTCGAAGCGATTGAAGCTGTGCAACCTCGACTTATGTCATACTTATTGGTTGATGACTAAATTGGCCATATATGTTTTGCCTAACTGACTTTATGAATCACAATAGACAGCGGCACACAGTCAAATGGTCTGACCATGGGTCCCATTATGGTCATGGTTGCGACTTTGAGAGTGAATGAATGGAGGAATGAATGGATGGATGGATGGAATTGCAATTTTATAGCGGGAGGTTTCAGTGTATTCAGCACAGGCACATCCTGGTAGCACACGATAGGGATATACCTTTTGGTCTCATAGCTGAGAGCGTGAGCGCCATGGCCAGGCTGAATTTGCCTCCAACTTCTGCAACCATGTGGTTACGCATGGCAGTGATGTGTGAAGGCTTCAGGACTTTCAGATGATTGCCATTTCAGACTCTCAGTCAGATGGTCATCACTAGTGTACTTGCAACAACCTTTGAATCTAACCAATGAATGACACGAACAACATATCTTGCAATGCCCAAATCTGCGGAATTTGTTGTGGGACACCTTTGCCTTACTGGCACCCAGCGCCAATGAGTCGAGGTAGTAACCAAGGCATCAAACACATAAATGACAACTCGCCAAAAGACAACAACTCAGCTTCAAACTGAACCTGTCAGCCAGCACCGGTGCTACCTACAGGTACCTCCTACAGTTGTGCTGCTGAATAGTCTTGTCTATTCATTTGGACAGCATATGAAATCACGCTCACCAACAAGGCTCACTAGTAAGGCTGTCTTTGAACGCCAAACTGCTGGCTTTGCAATACCAGCATGAACATTAGCAGGCTTCAGAACTCCACACTGCAAAAGCTCACAGTGACACTGCAGAAAGCAGCGCTATTCACGAGTAAGATTCTATATTCACGTAACCCACAACCTTATTGCTGGACAACAACAGGTCGTCCAGTCTGTGCAGGAGCATTTCTTGAATGATGCTCTGCTACTCAGCCTGTCCTGTGTGCATATTGCCATGGTAGGAAAGCAGTGGGTTACTTTGCAAACTGCCCATGCTCAAGCTTGCCAGTGTCATACTCAGTGTAATGGCAAGGGAATCACCAGCAGCTGTCGTCTATAGCATAGGTAAAAGTCAATGCCATAAGGCCACAGCAAACTGCCTGTGCTTACCCAGATTACACACTGTGTCAACAGAGCCACTTCAGTAACAGAAACAATGTAGGCTGCCCTGTCGCCCGACGTTTCCTTCCCATCGCCCCCATTTCCCCTAGTTATGATGACAATGCGCTACAGTGAGTCCAAAGCTCAGAACAAAGAAGCTTGCACTTGCTGCAATGCTGCTGAAGATCCGTCACATGAACACTATGCCAAGACCATGGGTCATGTTGTCTTGAACAGTAAGTAGGCTACAGTAAGTAGGCTACCTCGATGCAACGAGACGTCACCTATGGTCCAAACCCCTGTTAAGACCAGGTGTGGAAGAGGAGAGCATACACTGATCCACTTACGTATCTGCTTGCTGCCTAGATTTCATCAAAAGCGTACCAGTAACTACTGTGAATCTACTCACATCTGACTCTGCTGTTATGTTGCTGAGTCTTGAAGCCCTTGACTGCTGAAAGACAAGGTGCGGGGACATGTCGAGTTGCAAGGGCTGGTGTTAGCAAGACTGCTAAGCATACTTTGATACCCTGTCTGTGGCACGCGCCAATATTGCTTCCGTCAGCAACATCTGTAAAACAATACCAACCTGGGGTCTGTTTGTTACAGGGTAACCAAGCTGACGCTCTCAACCAGACTTGTGATTCATCAGTGCGCAATAGCCGCCAGCAGGGGAGCGCAAAGACGGGGACAGGCACCGCGCAAGTGTTTGGACTCGAGTGTTTTGAAAAAGGGTTGGGAAACCTCTGCAGTGCCCCTGGCTCCATTAATTCATCAATATTGACAGCCACGAATGACTGAGTGCGCCTGATCCTGACGTGGAGCATCTCTAACAGTGCTTTCGAAGGCGTTGACGCCAGTCAAGTTCGGATCAATTGCATCAAGTGTATTATGCAGACGACAAGCATGCTACAGCGCAGCGCCAGCAATCAGCAGAGGTGAGTGGCCCGCAATGCTCGACTTGATCACCGATCGTAAGGCCGTTTGCTGATGCGCGGCTTACTTGACTTACCTCAAATTTTCTCAACGTCTAGTTGCAAATGATGGACTGGAGCGCTGTCAAAATCGGTCTTGCTCAGAGCAGCGTATGGGTGCAGTTTGCCACTATGATCTAAGGCCCTCCTGCTGTGCTGCAGGGCCTTCGGGCAAGCCTCCAGCAAACATTCGACCTGTGAGTTCAAGCTCGTGTCTTGCCCAGCGGTTGCTTTGTCAGCTTACAGTCCTCCGGTGCACGCATGCATGTATGGATATTGTGCATTTGAGTGGCTGACCAGCTCTCTGCCGTCACCAAGTTTATCGACTCCACTGATGGCGATGCGACATCAAACACACAGCTACATCAGAAGCTGCCATTTGTTCATGTAGGCACAGCCTCGAAGCGTGTCAGACAATGTCCTGCCAGGCTAGTAGCCAAGGCATCGGCTAAGCAACAGGATTCAAACCGCAAGGCTCCCCTTGACTACTTGCGTGAGGCTGCCAATGTGAGCAAAGCAATCTCAGCCAGTGCTTGCATGCCTGCCTCTTACCTGTGCATTGCATCGCTGCAGAGCCAGCAGCGCACGCAATGGATCTGATTTGCCATATATTGAGTTGTCTGCATATGGCGCACCTGAGACATGGTTCCTCTTTGGCATTTTCTAGTAAACCCAATGAGGATCATGCTACAACACTTTGTCTCAATGTGCCAACCGCTTGGCAAAAGATGTCTGATTTGCTGCTGGGTTTGCAGGTTGGCATGGGCGCATTGCTTGCAGCAACTATAGCAGTGACATCACCAATGGCCTATGCAGCTCCCTTTGACACCGACACTGGTCTTGCTCCTCTTGGTACGTTAAATTCCCAATCTGGCAGTACATTACACCAAATCACATGTCTACCTTTTGGGCACTTGCAGTGGGTCCCAACATTTGACCCTGATGTCTGCCAGAAGCAGGCACTGGCTTTGTGGCAATGTGTACTAGTGTTAGATTGCATTCCACTCTCACAGTTGTTGTGGCTGGAGATGGTAATGTGCATTTAGTCTGGCGTTTTATCCTGAAACATTTTTGGCATTCAAGCGCGCTGATTGTGCCTGATGTGTGGAGAGAAATATTGCTGATGATGTTGTGTTGCAAACAATTCAATCGGCAATGTGCAGGATGTTCCACTCTGACCTTCTTTGCATGATCACAGGCAACCTCAGGAGCGCTGACAAGGGTACTTACCAGCTAGACAAGCTGAACACATCCACTGCCCACATCAAAGGTACCTTCCCTGTCCATCCAGATGCATGCATGCACGCTGTCAAGGCATTTGGCTGCTACTTAGCCCCCTGCTCATGAGGGAGGAAGGACTGTGCACAGCTGCCTCTGCTGCTCATCTGCTGTCCAGGACTATTGTACAAGTCGTGCGTAAATGCTTTCTGGATCACATTCCTGATAGTGCAATAATTTTCCACATTCATAATGCTGTATCAGTGCGTCAAGTTCATGAGGCCGTGTCAGACTGTATTAAAATTGTTGGCCATTACCTACTCTATTGGGCGGTCGTGTGCTGACTGTCTGTCTGCATTGCAGCTGGCCTTGCTGCACGGAAGGACTACACTGATAAGGGTGCGTCCTTTGCTATATGCTCTTTGGCCTCATGGCATTGTTCCACACCTGCTGCTGTGATTGTTGCTCAGCATATCTCCTTGCTCCGTGTCTGCTCCTTGACTTTCAAAATCCAGTCACTAAGGTGTTACAGTACCATGCAGATATCGTCGACTTCCTCTGCAACACAGAATGCGTTGAAGGCAGGTGAGGCATCCTGTTCATCTGCTTAGAAGTCTGTGCATCAGATTAAGTCACCTTCTGACAGCATGTGGATGTAGCTACTTGTTCCAGCATAGCTGACGTCACATCTGTAGCACTTCTCAGCAGGTGTTTGTACCTTTCATATCATGCTGTTGGGTCATCTTTTCCAGCTTGTTTGACAATAAATGATGCCAAGAGAGCATTGCAGATGGCCTCAATGTTACAAAGCATGCCCGCTGAGCTTCTAGATCTGAGCAATGAACCCTCTGACTGCTGCAGATCCACATATATTGAAAGCAAATGTAGTTTGTTCAGCAGCAATCTGCATGGCAAGCAAGCCCAGGTGAATGTTGGAATGGTTCCATGTGTGTCCGCAGATTTGACACCATGGGGGTACAAGGTCAAGATTTCAAGGCAGAACTGCTGGGCCCAAACTCCAAGCCTTCCAAGGGCTTGAGAAAGGCCAACCTGTCCCCACGCACCAAAGCCTTGCTTGAAGAGATTGCCCTGAGCGAGCAGGTGATGCCCTTCCCCCTTGCACATGCTGCTCTTTGACCTTGCACATGCTGCCTTTCCCCCTTGCATGAGCTGCCTTTCCACCTTGCATGAGCTGCTTTTCCACCTTGCATGCCCTATCAATGGATGCATGAAAGGATGAATGCATGGGCCGCCAATGGAAGGATGAGCTGAAGAACGAGTGAATGGATGCATGCATGCTGAGGATGCTCACAGACTGCCAGCAGGCACAGTGGACTGCAGATCAAACCTCTGGACCTATGCTGCTGCAGGGTCATGCATTGTACACACGCCAAGCTGGAAGCACCATCCCCTGCCCATATGTGGACTATGACAAGGGCTTCAATGCAGTCTTTGCACGAGCATACGGCCTGAAAGACGGCGAGACCATCTCCAAGCTTTTTGGATCAGACTGGGGTGAGCTTGCTGTCATGCATTGTTCTTGGGAGCTGGCCTCTGTCTCTCAGCGTGTCCCAATTGGGATTTTGACTGTTGTCTATACACCTCCAAGTGTGCCAGCAATCCTGTTTGGAACAATGTTCAATAATGTGTTCAATCATGACATTCTGCACTGTGCTCATGTGCAGACCCATATGTGAACGATGCCACCTTTGCATTGTCCATGGTCTTCCTTGAGGAGCTCGGCGCAACTGGCAACAAGGTACAATGCTGCCCATTCCATCAGCATGACTTGTGTATCTGCCCTATGCATCTGCCTTTTGCTGCCCTCTGCATGTCCTCTGCACATGCCCTTTGCATGCTCCTATACTGCCGGTATTCACCTTTGCAGCTGCAACGCTGTGACTTCTGTGCAATCCTCTCACCAGGCATCTGCGGTACACACCTTTGGACCGAAAGTCCTGTTGTTTGCATGCACTGTCCAAAGTTTGCACCTGCGGCATACGTCCTTGCACCCACAATCCTGGTTTGTGCATGCACTTTCCTCAAGGAACATGCAGCCCTGTACATGTCACCTGCAAGAAAGCACAGTCCTGTGCGGTGCTGCAGATGCTGACCAACATCTGTCTTCAGTACAGAGGCCCATGTATGCCCAAGCTGTCGCTACTGTTGCAGTTCCCTTAACAAACTTAGATCCCTGTGTCTCAGCATCCATGCATCCTCCCATGTTCATGGCAAATTCATTGCCTGACAGCCATGCTACTTAAGTGCTTGTTATGGCAACTTGCTGCTTCCTTATTGTACCTGTACTGGACGACGCCTGGACTTGCAACATAGCATTGCTGAAATGGTGTTGGACTGTCGCTGATGATATGGACGACGCTTGGAGTTTCAACATGGCACTGCTGAAATGGTACTTGACTATTGCTTTTGATATGCGATGTGCCTGTGGACAGGGTCTTATTGCTCTGCACACCAACCCTATATTGGCAGATTCCACTGCTGGCTTGGCAACCACTGCCACAGCTTTTGCTGCCATTGAGGTAGGCGAGTCGCTCATCTATGTGGTAGACATGTCTTGTGCTTCACATCACATCTGTGGCGGACACGTCTTGTGCTTCACGTCAAGTCTGTGGTTGGCATGTCTTGTGTGTGACATCAAATCTGTTTGAGGCTTGAGTTGGACCTTTAGATGACGCATACTTCATGCACAGTATCTTGAGCCGAACCCTAAACCCAATTTGATAAAGTTGGGACTCTGCAATGGGACACTGTCAAGCAGATGAGGCGATACTTCGCTAATTTGGACTTTGGTGTTGAGGTTTTGGGAATCTTTGTGGTTGTAAGTAGGTTCTCTTGTTGCAGGAATGGCATGAACGCAACTGCTCTTAGTCATGTATTTCAGGCAGCACCTCTGAATGCTCTATGGGCAGTCAAGATCACAGTCTGACATGTGCATACCCCACCTTGTTCAGGCTGGGTCATCCCCAGCAGCCTTGCCAATTTCAAAACCCCTCTTAATCCCTTCTCTTGGAAAGCTTTCTATGTCTTACGCAACTGCACATGGGCGAAAACATGTGTATGTACCAAGTCATCCTTGACTTTTCTTATCTTTTCTTTTCTTTTTCTCTTCTTTTCTCTTCTTGTCTCATTCTTGAGTCACTGCTGCGACTGTGGTCTGACAATTGCTGCCCCTGTGCAGCGGTCAATCCTGTTTGATCTGAAGGATGAGATTGTGCCCCCAACCAATGAAACCGTCACTCAAGTGTTTGCAAGGCTGTCAGCCTACCGGGACGCAATGGACGGGCCTCAGGTAAGCTGCATTCATGTGCACCATTCATTCATTCATGCCTGCACCCACTCATGACCATCCCTCTGGCAAAAGACCCTGAGCATGAAACCATATTTCCCCCCCCACCCCCCCCCCCCCCTAACTCGCTCAGGGACACCCCACATCCATTTAGGCATTCATGCATGCATTCATGTATTCATTGGTAGACATGTGTCTTCTGCATAGGGTCAGGTATGTATGGCCTTCAGTAGCACCTGCGTGAGGTCTGTCTTGGCAGGTTGCAATCATGTGCCTTTTCCCATGTTGGTGTCTGCTGCAAAAGCTACCTTGGCTGTCTGCTGAGTGGTTCAATGCTGATGTGAAAGCTGCAAGGCAAGCACCTGTCATGCCTGGCACCTGATTGCTGTCAATAGCCGAGCATGCTGCATGTAAATTTGCTTTGTTTGGTACAATCAACACAGCAGATCAAAGCTCAAACCCGTGATGATGCAGATTGATGACCAGGGCCTGCTCAACAAGGACCCCAGATCCATCGTAGTTCCTGGGTCAGCCTCCTCCTCTGCTGTTGCTTGCGGCAGTATGCAAATATATACTGCTGACTCTGATGCAGACTAGACCCTATATCAAACCCTGAGTAGTGACTAAACCCTGCACCCGAGACCTGCCAGACTCAAACAGCTGATGGCTCACAGCTTGCCTGCCTGCTTTAGCTGACCCAAACACAGATGGTGTTGTGTTAGTTGAGGCAAACAACACTATGCTTGTGTCTTACAGCTTGCCTGCCTGCTTCAGCTGACCCAAACACAGATGATATTGTGTGCATCGAGAAAAGACCACTGTGCTGCTTGGCACCCATCTTTTGTTGCATTGCTGGCCCTACACCAAGTCACATGTTGCCAACATGGTTTTTTGCCCGGTTGCAATTGTTTGAGCAGCACTCAGAGCTGTCTATCCTGCTTGCGCAACACATCACTGGCACAGTATGAGTTGCTGAGATGACAGTGTGAGTGCAGGTCATTTGTGAACAACATTCCAACTGATATTCGTGGCCTCTCATTTGCCCGCACCCCTCTCATGGTAAGCTGAGTCGTTCAGGGTTTGGGACTCTATGACTGTTGACCCTAGACCCTCATTCTTCTTCATGCCCTTGCAAGCTGCTGTCATACACAAGCAAGTACGCCACTGTCACGGTGGTCACACCAGGGGAAGGGGGGAGGGGCAATATAATGTATATGTCTAGTCTGTGTTCTTACTGTCTCTTAGGTTGGTGTCGAGGGGTGCCGTACTGTTCTGTTGCAATCCTGAATGTCCTTGCTGGACATGTCATTTTACACTACACATCCACAAAACATGCTTCATTGTCTCCAGATTTAAGTGTGCTAACAAGGACAAGCAAGAAACGCTGTGTCACCACATTGCATCTCTGACATCATCTTGTGCTTGCAGAACTTGAATATCCTGACAGTGGGAGCCAA
>JAABUO010003287.1_pt1 | contig 19317 bp, 16 predicted proteins | sample 5559291 | NCBI WGS metagenome assembly JAABUO01 (sample SAMN10711878, study PRJNA513372) | rock metagenome | isolation source: Antarctica rocks | place: Antarctica: Victoria Land, Finger Mt sud
ATCCAGAACGTAGATCGTGTAGCCGTCTAACACGTCTACTGCTGCCTGCCGCACTTCGGGCGCAACAAAGTCGTGGAACATAATCACGGAGTTTTGCTTGAGATGAGGCACGATGACTTCAAGTTCTTCTTTGACCCCTTCATAATCATGCCGGCTGTCTTGGAAGAAAAGTTCCGGGATGATTTTTGCCAGTACCGGGGGCATCATTTCTGTGGAGGGTAGGCCTTTGTGCATTTCTACAAATGGCATCAAGCTTTTCGGAATGTGCTTGCCAGCCTTTTGATAGATGTCGAAGGTATAGACTTTCCCACCATGTTTGTCTTTCAAGGCGCTTGCCAGGTAAGCCGTGGAGAACCCCCAATAAGTGCCTGTCTCGAATACATTCTGCGTTCCGCTTGCAAAACAGATTGAATACAAGGCTCTGCCCGTGTCGGGGTGAACTGTGTTCGAGCGTGCAAAGCCAGCATCAAGACGCCTCACGATGCGCGGGTCCAGGGACTTCCGTAAAGACATCTCTCGGGCACGGTCGTGATTGACTCTTTGGACAGCTTCTTGTTTGTCAGCTATGAACTCACATGATTGACTATAATGCTGCTTCAAGAACTCGTCTAGTTGTATTGTCTCCATCTGCAAAGTCTCCATCTTTTCGTTTGTCTTGATGCGTGAACTAATGGCTGATGCTCTTTACTGCCACGAGTCGTTACAATCCGCAAAGCTGTAGTGTAAATCTTGATTCCGCTCCCCGATCTTGATGGCGGGCACTCCGCCGACAATCGTATAGGGGGCGACGGATTTGGTGACGACGGCTCCCGCCGCGACGACCGCGCCGCGCCCGACCGTCACGCCCGCAAGAATCGTGGAGCGGGTACAGAGCCAGACATAATCCTCCACGGTGATCGGCTTGGCGTAGCCCGCGAAATGCTCGCCGTCGTTTACGTCGTGTGAGCCGGCCACCAGCACGACATGAGATGAAATGTTGACGTTGCTGCCGATTCTCAGTCCGCCACGGCCATCCAAAGAGCAGTGCTGATTGATGACCGTTGCGTTCCCAATGGTGATGCTGGCTGCCTCATGCATATAGGTAGACATGAAGATCGTGCTGCCGGCACCGATTTTAACGCCCAAGCGGCGGTAGTTCTTCATGCGAAGGCTGTGAAATGGTATCTGATTGATGACATAGTTGCACAGATAATCTTTTGTCGGCACAAAGGGAGGTCGTTTCATAATTTCAGTGGTTACGCGCGATAACGGGCATGATACTTTTTTTCCCAGAGGGGAAGGCGTGGAATGACATAAAAGCTTTCAACAAGCAAAGTATAGGCGGCGGCAAAAATGTCCCGGTGGAAGCCGAAGCGTCCCATCCAATGCAGATGATGTTTCAGGTGTTTGAGATAGGCAATAAACGAATGGCGGTACAGGCCGCGCTTGTTCCAGTATTGCACCTTCGCTTCATACATCTTTCCCGACTTCAAGCCGGAATAAATGGGGCGGGGCGGGTGGTCTACGACGGCGGCTTCGACAAACGCCGGTGCATCCCCCCGGCGACAAAGGCGTTCGTGCAGGTCTATGTCTTCCATCGCGGGCATCGCGTAGTCGGTGTCAAAGCCGTCCACCGCGCGAAACAAAGCGGATTGAATCATAAAGTTGCACGACCATAGGCAGCCCCCCGTCAGATTGATGGGCGACTGATACAGCGGCGATGTGACGCCTTCCACGCAGACGGTTTTGCCTTCATAAACGGCGGCGGTCTCCGAGATGGCTTCGGCGTAAGACGCCAGCCACGCGGGGACGGGCAGGCAGTCGTCATCGGTGAAAGCCAGCCACTGCCCCCGCGCGTTCGCCGCGCCGCTGTTGCGGTTCGGGGCAGGCCCCCGGCGCGGCCCGGCCACCCAGCGCGCCCAGGGATACGATTCGCGTACCAATTGTTCCGCCGTGGAGCGCGTCCCGTCATCGGTGACGATGACCTCGTACCGCTCCGGCGGCAGTGTTTGGATGCCGGGGGCCAGGCAGTCCAGGCACTTTGCCAGCAGGTCGTTCCGGTGGCAGGTGGGGATGACGACGGAAATCAGCGGCGGGTTCTGGTCGCTCATCGGCTTGCCGTTTCGGTCCGCTCTCCCGCCGAAGGGGCCAACATCTTGGCGATCTGCTGCGGGTTGCCGATCACCACCGCGTTCGGCGGGACGGACTGCCGGACGACGGTTCCCGCGCCGACGACGGAGTTCTCGCCGACCCGGACGCCTTTCAGAATGATGGTGCGGTTGCCGATCCAGACGTTCTCGGCGATCTCGACGGGTTTGGTCTTCACGGGGGCGCTGGCGTCGTGCCGGTTGATCTCGATGCTGTGAAAGTCCGTATCCATGATCAGGCAGTCTGCGACGATGCACCGGCTGCCGAGGGTGACGGACGTTTGCGCGGCGATCTCGATGCCGTTCAGGTAACAGAAGTCGCCGATGGTAACGGTCGCTGCCGGATCGAAGGTCTGTATCTTGTTGGGCTGACCCGTCGCAGCATCAAAGAAGCAATGCTCACCGACGACGACTTTGCCCGGCCCGGTGATGATCAATTTCCCCCGGATGCCCAGATGCGGCCCGAGCACGGCTTTCGGGTAGCGCCGCCGGTACCACTCCACCCGCAGGCGGCTTTGGAGGCGGTCTATACTTTTTGCGAGGCGCGAGGTCATAAAGTGGCTACCTCCAACGTATCACGCAGAGGCCGCACATCGCTGAATCATGGCAACATATTTGGGCTTCAACTCTGCCCAACTAAAACGCTGGTAGACAGACTGGTGACGGCGCAGCTTCATTTCCGGGCTATTTTTCGGAAGGGCAAGAAGCAGGCCGCAAAGCAGTTGTGTCAACTGACCGGATTGGGAGAAATCCGCGTAATAGCCGCTATCCCCCAAAAGGCTCCGCGCCTGGGGGTAATCGTGCGCCATGCAAGGCAAGCCGTGTGACATGGCTTCTACAAAAACGCGGCCAAAACCTTCGTGTAGCGACGCCAATACAAAAGCATCAGCGACCTGGTAGTAGTCTGAGATTTCTTTATGGGTGACGGTTCTAATGGCGAAGCCGTCTGTCCCCAAAAGCTCGTCGGCGAGTCCTGCGACCTGCCGCGTCCCCGCGTCCTGCTGGCCGACGAGCAGGAGAAAGGGCCGGGGCTGCGGCAGACTCGCAAGCTCCCGCACCACGTAATCCATGCGCTTTTGCTCACTGTTAACCGCCCCGACCGACAAGAGGATCGTTCTACCGAGGGGCAAGCCCAATTCCCCGCGCTTTGCGGCGGTCGCCTGATGGGACAAGCCGGAGTACGGGGCCATCTGGAAGCCGTAGGGAACTAGCCTCTGCCTATCGGCGGGCTGCCCGGCGGCGATGGCATCTTCGGCAACGGATTGGGACATCTGCTGCACGAAGTCCCAGCGCGGGAACGGCGGTTTGAGGGGGCCGCCGTTCGACAGCAGCAGCTTATAATTTTGTTTGGTCAGCCGCCGCCAGTGCCAGAGCAGGTTGCCGATATTGCAATCGCTGAAGTAGATCACGTCGGGCTTTTGGCGGATGACGTGGGGCAGCAGGCTGAGGGTAAACGTGATCTGTTCCAGCCAGTAGCCGCCTTTCCGAGTCTTTTTGCCCAGCCATTCGGTCAAAGGCGCGTTGCGCGGCAGGTTCCAGAGGGTAATCTGCTTACCCTCTGACCGTCCGCCACCTTTGAACAGAGTGATGTTCAGTTCCGGCACGTCCGAAAGAGCATCGAAGCATTCTTGCGTGAACGATTCGTAGCCGCGATTGATGTGGCCCAAGCCGGAGCAGAGCAAAAAGACTTTGGTCTTACAATTGGGCATTAGGTCACACGTTCGCGCAGTGGATGAAGCTGGAAAAGTACCTTCAGCTTAAACAAAATTCTTTTTGCCCAGTACCTACTTGCCCATCGGAATGCTTCCATCGGCGTAAACCAGCCAGAGGACAGCAGCGCCTTCACCCATTCTTCGGTGCTGGGGTGGCCGCACCAGTGGTTCCACGGCTTCGACGTTCCCGAAAAATGCATGATCTTTGCCTCGCGAAGCAGCCGGGGCCGTATCGTTGCCAATTCACGGGTGAAGTCATTTTCCGGCAAATCGTGTAGGAAAAACAAGGCGTATTGCACGTTCCAACAATAATCCAGAGGCAGCCAATCGTTAGACACAGTAGCATTGAGAGCGTCTTGATCGCAGTTGCCCAAATCCGCACCATGTTTGAGTGCATACTTCAGTGCCTTTGCAGCGATATTATCCTGTCTCCACTGCGTCATGTCCATGAGCAGAACGCCGGAGTTGAAATAAGGCGAGTCCGGGCTGATGCCGAGATCACGGAAGTCCTTCACGCCGGAGAACGGGTGCTCAATCTGCGGGATCGCATAATCGATAACGGCGGCAGTGGATGCTCCCACCATTTTCGTGTTCCAAAGCTCAATCAGATCGCCTCGCACAAGGATATCACAATCCAAATAAAGGACGCGCTTGATTTCGTCGGGCAGGAGCCTTGGAATGAACAGCCGCAGGTAGGCGGCTGCCGATAGATGCCTCGCCGCTTCGAGGCCTTCCATGTCGTGTGCCGTTGGCTTGATCCAGATGATCGTGACGCCGGCGCGTCCGGCAGCAACGGCCCGCGCGAGCCGCCGCTTGCTTTCTTCGAGTATCCCTCCGTCAATTACGTAAAGTGTAACATCGGCCTCCGGGCCAAGCTGCTTCAGCGCGGAGAACAACGTAACGGCCAACGGAAGCGCGTAGCCTTCATCACAGCCCGCGACCAGGCAGAGGGTGGAAGGGGATTCCACAGATGAGGACATGTCAGCTCCCACTCGATCTGCCGCGCAGCTTCACTAAGCCGTGCTTGTCGTAGTTGGGCGGACGGCGACTTTCAATCAAGAATTGCCGGCAGAAAGACTTGAACTGGACGATGTGGATTTCCCACTCGGGTAGGCCCTCGGGCATGGCGCAGTCCCGTCTCCGGCGCAGCCGGTGGTACGGCAGCCGCAAAGTTTGGCGCAAGAGCTGCTGCCTCACGTCTGGTATGTCCCGGTAGAACCAGTGGTAGGCCATGTAAGCCTCCGAGCGGCCCTGTTTAACGGCCTGGTTCAGGAAGTTCCTCCGCAACAGCCGTGTTGGGTCGAAATGATGCTCCACGGGTGCATCGAACGCCGTCTTGACCTGATATCCGGCTTCGGTCATCTGGTAGGAAAACAGGGTCTCCTCGGCAAACCCCATCGCCCCTGGGCCGAGTTCGACATCGAGGCTGGGAATCGATGTGAGCACCGCTCTGGATACCGCCATGTTGGCACCGATCATGGTAAACGATGTCGAAGGGCCGATCCAATCGGTGGACGCCAGCATGATCCGGTGCGCCGTCTTTATCCAGGGGCGTTTCAGGTGCGGCGCGATCTCGATTCGTCCGAGGACCGCATCCGCGCCGCCCCCGGTGATCGGGAGGCAGATGTTTTCCAGCCAGATGGGGAAGGGACGAACGTCGTCATCGGTGAAAACGAGAACCTCCCCCTGCGCCGCCGCGATCCCGGAGTTCAGCGCGTAGCCTTTCCCCCGCCGTCCTTCATAGAGGTAACGCACCTGCATCTGCGGGAGGCGGCAGCGGGCAATCACGTCCGCAGTGTCGTCGGTCGAGCCGTTGTCTACCACGATCAGCTCCGCCGCCATTCCTGCCGGGACGGATACCGCCGACAGAGCGGCCAGCGTCAGCCGCAGATCGCTCGCCCGGTTGCAGGTGCAGATGATGATGGAGGCCGAGAGGCACTTACTCATGGCGCAGTTTTCTTAGCCCGTACTTGTCATATTTCCGTGGCTTTTTGCTCTCGATCATGTACTGCCTCAGATAAAAAATGTGACTCAACATGCTCAACTCGTACCCCGGCCACATGCCGATCTTCCGGTACTTGCGGTGCCGGCGCGCACGGGAGAGGAGGTGCCGGAAATAGCAGTACATTAGCTGAGAGTAAACATGAACCTCAGGGTCATGTTTCCAATGGTATGCCAGGTAAGCATACGAACGGCCCATCTTTGTTGCCGATTGGATAAAGCTGTCAGTGGTCAGCCGTGCCGCGTCAAAATGATGTTCTACACACACATCGAATGCGGTGGCAGTCCGGTATCCAGCTTTGCTAATCTGCCAACTGAACAACGTCTCGTCGAAGAAACCCAGTGCGCCTGGCCCCAGTTCTGTATCAAATTCAGGCACTTTTTCCAACAAGTGACGTGAAAACGCCATGTTTGCGCCGACAATTCTGTCGGGTTGTTCAGGGTTGATTCCTTCTGTATCTGCTAACCAGATTCGATGTGTACCTTCCATCCAAGCCCGTTCTAGATGCTGGGCAATCTTGACGCCTCCCGCGACCGCATCAGCCTCCCCCCGCAAAATCGGCCCGCACATGCCCTCGATCCAGTTCTGGGGCGGGCGCACGTCGTCGTCGGTGAACAGAAACACCTCGCCTTTGGCCTCTGCCATACCCCGGTTGTAAGCGTAGCCCTTGCCGCGCTGCGCCTCATGGACAGAACGCACCGGCATATTCGGAAGCTGACACGCCGCCACAACCTCGGCGGTGTGATCGGTGGAGGCATTATCCACGACCAGCAGTTCCGTCGGCATCTGCTCCGGCACACAGACTTGGGCAATCGCGGCCAGGGTCTGCCGTAGATCTTCGGCACGGTTACAGGTGCAGATCACGACCGAGACGACGGGGGAACTATCCATGCCGCAGTTTCTCTAAGCCTCGCTTGGCATAGTTGCGCGGCTGCCCCTGCAACCGCGCGTAGTGGCGGAAGAAGTTGGCCTCTTTAATTAACTCGAACTCCCACCAATCCATCCCGTCAGGGGCCAATCTTTTCTGACGATTCTGTGTCCTCCAAAACAAAAGCCTCAGTCTTCTTTTCAGGAATTTGAGCATTGAGCGCGTCACATCCCGATGTTCCCAATGGTAAGCCACATAAGCCGATGATCGGCCATACTTTTCCGCAGTGGCTTGGAAATTCCGTCTTTGAAGTCGGCTCACCTCGAAGTGATGATCGACGGCCAAATCCAACGCGGCAACAATCCGAAAACCGGCCTCTTTTAGTTGCCATGCGAACAGTGTTTCGTCGTAGAAACCAAGTGCCCCTGGACCAAGTTCAGTGTCAAATCCAGATACTTTCGTGAGCACGGCTTTCGAGAATGCCATGTTCGCACCAACCATTGATTGCGCTACTGGTGACTCTATCCAATCTGTGCTTGCAAGCCAACATCGGTGCTCACGTTTCATCCATCCGCGCTCTAGGTGAGGCGCGATCCTCACGCCCCCCGCTACAGCATCGGTCTCGCCTCGTAAAATCGGCCCGCACATGCCCTCAATCCAATCGCTTGGCGGGCGCACATCGTCATCGGTGAATAGGAAGACCTCGCCTTCCGCCTCCATCATCCCCCGATTGTAAGCGTAACCCTTACCGCGCCTCGGCTCTAACACATAGCGCAACGGCACATTGGGTGAATGCGAGGCGGCGACGACCTCAGCGGTTGCATCTGTAGAGCCATTGTCTATGACCAGCAGTTCGGCGGAAATCTGCCCAGGCACACAAACTTGATTAATAGCAGCCAGTGTCTGCCGCAAATCTGCGGCACGATTATAGGTGCAGATGATGATACTAGTTTTCATCAGCTACCCATTCATCGCTTTAGGAGATGTGTCTGATTTTAATCGCAACCCAAGAGGGCCGATCTCCACTAATCTCTCTTCAAGAAAAAAGAGGGTGAGAGGAGTTTTACAGCATGGCAAATACCCTTGTTGTGCCATATATGGGATTATGGATGATTTGGCTATTTTGTCAATCGAAGGAACATCAGAGTCTTCCACCAATACGATTTTTGGCCTGAAATTAGTCCAATCGTTGGATTTTAGTACCGCATAATCTAACCCCTCCACATCAACACTGAGAAAGTCAATAGCCTGCCCTTTTGGAACTTGTTTTTCCAGAACCTCAGCGAGAGTTGTAGTCTGAATGCTTTGCTGAGATAGCACTCGAACAGTAAAACTACCTCGCTCATCCGAGATGGTGTAGTTGTCTCGCAAGGCAGCCATGTCGGAGGAAAACCCGTTCAACGCTGAGTCGTTAAACTGGTAAAACGTCAGCGTTTGCTGGGAATCAGAGATAGCCAACTCAAGGTTGATGTCTTTTGGGCGCAGAGCGTTAAAAAGGGACATGCTGCCAGGTGAGGCATCAATGTTGATCCCGTGCCATCCTTGTAGATAAAAGAAAAAGGTGTTAGAAAATTTTTGTGGATGATGAGCGCCAACATCTACATAAAATCCCGGTTCTTTTTCCCATTCAAACAGTCCGAATAACCGGGCTAAAATTAAATCTTCACCTTCTTGCGCGTAGGAAGTATGACCATAACTTTCACCTACCTGAGAGATAAGATATGTTTTTATTCTTCTTTTAAGACTTTGGGGCGTAAGCCTTTTTAACACCGCATGAAGCAGATGGTTTGGGGTATGCGCGCTCATCTTGTGACACCATTAGTCCGTGAACCTGGCAGGCTCATTCCCCTCTGAACGCTCCACTCGCCGTCTATCATAAATGGTGTTGGGACCGCTAATGAGGTGCCAAAAAATCCTTTCGATCCCGTGCCGTAAAAGTCGCCCAACTCTACATTTATGAAACCAACACCATCGCGCGGCCAGTCAGCCTCTTCGCCAGAAACTTCAACGCGCGCTCCGACATTGTATTTACCAGGAGAAAGGGGAAGTCTTTCAACTCGACAACGAAATTCACCGCAAGGTGGCAGTGAGCTAAACATATCTCCCATGTAAGAACTATACAGGACAAAAAGCATCTGATCCGAGGCTGTGCTGATTGAAAGCCCTACGTCAACTTTGTCTAAATTTTCCGTTCGAGTGTAACCGAAAACAAAGACAACACTCATACCGCTAGAGACAGCACCCAATCTGTTGCCATTCGTGTCCTCGACATGAAAGCTATTAAGTCTAACCTTGCCGCTCCCAGATCTGTCAGTCCTCTCAGCGAGTGATGCATCTTCTATAGCAGGGGTCAAGACATCTTCAAGGTAGTGCCCGACCACGTCTTTGGTGACCCCTTGGTGGGTAACGTTGCCATGCTCAAGAAGGATCGCTTTGTTACACAGATTCTCCAACGCGGCCATGTTGTGACTGACGAAAATTACTGTGCGGCCACTCTCGGCTACGTCGTGCATCTTGCCAAGGCACTTCTTCTGGAACTCGGCGTCGCCCACGGCCAGCACTTCGTCTACAATCAATATCTCGGGGTTCAGGTGGGCGGCCACGGCGAAGGCCAGGCGGACGTACATCCCCGACGAGTAGCGCTTGACCGGCGTGTCCAGGAACTGCTCGGTCCCGGAGAAGTCCACGATGGCGTCGAACTGGCGGGCGATCTCGCTCTTCTGCATGCCGAGGATCGCGCCGTTGAGGAAGATGTTCTCGCGGCCCGTCAGCTCGGGGTGAAAGCCCGTCCCCACTTCCAGCAGGCTGCCGACGCGCCCGTAGAGGTCGATGCGGCCCCGCGTCGGCTCGGTGATGCGCGACAGAATCTTGAGCAGGGTGCTCTTGCCCGCGCCGTTGCGCCCGATGATGCCCACGACGTCGCCCTTCTGGATGTCGAAGCTGACGTCGTCGAGGGCGAGGAACGTCTCGCGCTCGGCCTGGGCGAAGGGGTGGCGCAGCCGGTGCATCAGCGCCTCGCCTGCCGTGGTGTGCTGGGCGGCGTTTTTGGCGATGCTGTAGGACTTGGACAGCCCGCGCACGGACACGGCGACGTTGTGCGGGGCCGTGTCGGTGAACACGCCGGACGACAGATCAGGGGCCAGGGCGCTCGGGGAAGACGAACTGCTAGGGGACCAGGGGGCGCTAGATGACATCGGCGAACTTTCTTTCCATTTTCTTGAACGAGAACGCGCCCGCGACGAAGACCAGCAGGGCCGCGCCCGCCGCGTAGGCCACCGCGCCCCAGGCGGGGGCGGCGGTGCCGAGCAGGGACCAGCGGAAGGCTTCCAAGAGGCCGGTCAGCGGGTTGACCTCGAAGACGATGCGGTACTTCGCGGGGACCAGGGCGGCGGAGTAGGCCACGGGCGAGGCGTACAGGAGGAACTGGGTCACGACCGGCAGGACGTACTGGACGTCGCGGTAGGAGACCATCAGGGCGGACGTGTACAGGCCGACGCCGACGGCCAGCAGGACGGTCAGGAGCAGCCAGACCGGCAGCAGCAGGAGGGCGGGGCCGGGGACGACGTGGTTGACGGCCATCAGCAGGACCATCATGCCCAGGGCGACGCCGAAGTCGATCAGGGTGGAGAAGACCGTGGACAGGGGCAGGGCCAGGCGCGGGAAGTAGACCTTGGACACGAGGTTCGCGTTCTGCAAGAGGCACCCGCTGGTCTTGGTCAGGGTCGAGCTGAAGGCGTTCCAGGCCAGCAGGCCCGCGTAGGAGAACACGAGGTACGGGATGCCGGCGGGCGCGGGGAGCTTGGCGACTTTGCCGAAGACGAACGAGAAGATGCCGGCGGCGAGGAGCGGCTGGAGGATGACCCAGACGACGCCCAGGGCGGTCTGCCGGTAGCGCAGCTTGACGTCGCGCTGGGCCAGGGTCGTGAGCAGGTCGCGGAACTGCCACAGCTCGCGCAGGTTGATCGCCTGCCAGCCTGATGTCGGCTGGATGGTCAGGTAGGGCTTGGGTGCGTTCAGTGTGTCCATAGGTTGCGGTTCGGAGGTAAACCCACCTCCCCCGCTGCGCTCATTCTTCGCTGCGCGGGTACTCCTCCCGATACGAAGTAATGCCAAAGGCATAAACGGGAGGAGAAAGAGGCCAGAGGGAACTCCGCGCCCTCCCGCTCCGGGAGGGCCGATGCGAAGCAATCGGGTGGGTTCACTCCATCGCCTCTACAGCCCGACGAACCGGGCGGACTGGGCCAGGAAGCCCAGGGCACCGAGGCTGCCGATGATGTCGCCGACGCTCTTGGGGCGGTTGCGGGTCTGGATGAACAGGATGTCGTTGGGCTGCATGGTGATGTCGGTGACGCCGTTCTTGCCCTTGAGCAGGTCCTCCATGTTGATCGCCAGCAGTGTCGCCTTGCCCGACGGGTCGCGGCGGATGACGTCCACGTTCTTCTTGTCGCCGTCCGGGGTCGCGCCGCCGACCAGGGCGTAGGCCGTGGTCAGAACCAGCGGCTGGTCATCGGGGATCGCCAGAACGCCGGGCGAGCGGACCTCGCCCAACGCGAGGACGCGGTTCTTGTTGGCGGGGACCAGGAGAACATCGCCGGGCACGAGCCGCAGGCGGCCCGCGCTCGCGCTCAGGTCCGTGGTCAGCAGCGGGCGCAGGTCGAAGACCTGGACCTGGCCGGCATGAAGAATCTGGGCCTGGGTCAGCCGGGCCGTGGGCAGCGCGCCGCCCGCGCTGTTCAGAAGGGCCAGGACCGAGACGCCGCTGGGCATGATGCTGTACGCGCCGGGCTTTGCGACCTCGCCGACCACCTGCACCTGCCCGACCTCGGGGTTGCGGGCGACCAGGAACAGCACGTCGCCAGGCGCGAGGGGCAGGTTCTGGGACGTGTCGGCGTCGGCCAATAGGCGCGAGAGGCTGATGGGGATGGGCTGCCCGCCGCCCGCGGGGACCAGGGTCGCCTGGACGAGCTGCGGCTCGGCGGCAAGCCCACCCGCCGAGGCCAAGAGGTCTAGGAGGTGCATCCCGGTCTTGAACTCGAACTGGCCCGTGCCCTTGCCGCCGTCGCCCAGGACGCTGACCTTGCGGGCGCGGCCCTGCCGGAGATACACAGTAACTTCGGGCTGGTTGAGCTGCTTGCCCAGGCCCTTGGTGAGCTTCGCCGTGAGCGCGTCCACGGTCATGCCCGCCGCGTGGACCTTGCCCAGCACGGGATAGTTGAAGGAGCCGTCGGGCAGGACGGTGACGGCGGCGCGGAACTCCTCGTGCCCCAGGACCGAGATTTCGAGCTGGTCGTCGGGCGACAGCACGTAGTCGCCAGGCAGGGGGGCGGCCTGGGCGGTGGCGGGCCGGACGTCCGCGCGCGCCGGGGGAGTCACAGGCGAGATCGGCAGGGCGGCGGCGGGCCGGGCCAGGAGCGCACCGCCGAGCATCAGTCCGCCCAGCAGGGGCAGCGCGGCGAGAAACAAGCCGCCGAGGCGGCGCGGGCGGGTCGAGAGGCGGTGGGTCGAGACGTGATTGGATTCCATCATTCGTTGTTCCCTTCAGTCCGGTCGTTCTCCGCCTCGCCGTGCCCCAGGGGGCGGATCTCGGGGTCCATGCTGGTCGGGAGCAGGGTCCGGGGCGGGGCCGCGCCCACTTTGTCCATCGCCGGGTTGACGTATTGGTACTGGTAGTACTGGTATTCGCCCGAGTCGCGGGCGCGCAGCTTGTTGAAAGCCAGCCCCAGCACGTTCGCACGGGCCTGGCGCAGGAGCTGGAGGACGCGCTGGGCGGCGGCCTTCTTGGTCGAGCCGACCTCGACGACGACGATGGTGCCGTCCATCTGCGACGCCAGGATGGCCGCGTCGGCGGCGACCAGGACCGGCGGGCTGTCGAAGATGACGACGTCGGCCCGCTGGGTCAGCCCGTCCACGAGGTTTCGGAACGTGCGCGAGTTGATCAGCTCGCCGGGGTTCGGGGCCGTCGAGCCGGCGGTCAGGACGGACAGGCCCGGCATGACCTCGTGCGGGGCCAGCGCGGCGTGCCCGAGCAGCACGTCGGTCAGGCCCGGCAGGGCCGGCAGGTCCAGCAGCTTGTGCAGCGCGGGCCGGCGCAGGTCCGTGTCCACCAGGATGACGCGCTTGCCGTCCATCGCCATCGCGAACGCGAGGTTTGCCGCCGTGGTGGTCTTGCCCTCGCCGGGGTTCGACGATGTCACCAGCAGCGTCCGGGCCGGGGCGTCCACCGAGGCGAAGTGGATGTTGGTCCGCAGGACGCGGTAGCTCTCGGAGGCCGGGTCCAGGCCGCGCATCTGCGGCAGGAGCTTGGCGTCCTCGGCGCTCAGGGCGGGCACGTGGCCCAGGGACGGCAGGCCCAGCACGCGGTTTGCTTCCTCGACCGAGTTGATGCGGTCGTCCAAGAACTCTTGCAGCAGGGCCAGGCACGCGCCGACGAACAGGCCGATCAGGCAGGCGAAGATGATGGACTGCATCCGCTTGGGGCGGACCGGCGTGGTGGGCACCTGGGCGGTCTCGATGATGCGGGCGGTCGCGTGGTGGGCCTTCTCGCGCAGGGTCAGGTCGGCGAGCTGGTCCGAGAAGCTCTTGTCGGAGGCGAGGGCCGTATCGTGCTCGCGGGTGAGCCGGTCCAGGGTCAGCTCCAGGCCGGCGAAGCCGCCGACCTGCTTCTGCGCCTGGGCGAGCCGCTGGCGGGCGATGGACGCTTGCGTCTGGAGCACGGGCACCTGCGCCTCCAGCTCCTCGATCTTAGCCTGCACCGCGTAGTGCTGGGGGTTCAGGGCGCTGGTCTGGCTGGACGCCAGGTGGGGCTGGGCGGCGATCTTCCGGCGCAGGGCGGCGATCTGGGCGTCCAGGGCGCGCACCTGGGGGGCACCGGCGGCCAGGCCACCGGGCTGGGTCAGGCCGACGCGCTGGACCTCGGCGGTCCTGATCTCGGCCTCCAGCCCGGCGATGACGCCGTTGGTCGCCTGGGTGTGTGTCACCGTGGTCGCCGGCTCCTGGGCCAGCAGGGCGTGCTCGACGTCCATCTGGGCGCGCAGGGCAGCCAGGCCGGCGGTCGCGCTCTGGTACTCGCCGGACAGCGCGCCGACGGCGGCGATCTGCTCGTCGCGGTTCTTGACCAGCTCGGGCAGGTGCTTCTTTTCCTTGAAGTCCTTCAGCGCCGCCTCCGAGTCGACCAGCTTACGGTGGGTGAGCGCGCCCTGCTTGGAGATGAAGCGGCGGGCCTGCTCCATCTCGGCCAGGTCCTGGTTGGTGTCCTGGGCGATGAACAGCTTCAGCAGGGTGTTGGGGGCGTCGGCGGCGGTCCTGGCGCTGCCGGACTCGGCCGTCACCACGATCACGTTGGTGTCCTTGACGTTCGAGACCGCGAGCGAGGCCGGCCCGGCGAGGGCCGCGGCCTGTTCGAGCAACGGCTCCGCCTGCAAGACCTCCACCTGGGTGTCCACGGTCTGCTGCTGGCTGATCTGGAACAGCGACGACAGCGGGTTGCTGGAGTCGACCGTGTTCATGTTGTAGGACGGCCCCTCGACCAGTAATTTCGCGCTCGCTTGGTAGACGGGCTTGGCGAGCAGCGCCAGGACGACGCCGACGGCGCTGATCAGGACGAACGCCTGGAGGATGACCGCCATGCGCCGCCGGAGGATGGCGAGGTATTCTTGCAGGGAGTGGCCGGCGGAGAGGCCGTCGCCTTCAGGTTCCATGGATGATTACTATTTCCCTTGTTCGCCCTACGGGCAGGTAGATGAAGGCCGGCCCTGTCGCGGCGCGGTGCCTCACCCTGCGGGTCCATGCAGGAACCATGCCAACCCAGGGGCCATGCCGGCCCAGGCCGCGAGCGGATAACCTATTATACAACAATTCATCACACAACGGCATCCCGCCACGCGCAGCGGCGGCAGCGGATAAGGAGCCATCGTGCCTGCGCTGATGGGAGGCGCTCACCTTGCCGCCGGCAGCCCCCGCGACCTTGTCCGTCTGTGTTCCATCCGGTTTCGGCCCCGATGCACCGCCGCCCATTCCCGCGCCGGCGAGGCGGGGTGTCGGCACCGCTTCACATCTTGTGCAGTGTCAGGGCGGCGGCGTCGAACAGCGGCAGCGACGACCGGCTCGAAGGCTCCGAGTCTTTGCCGCTGATCATGATCATGTGCGGCGAATCGACCTGGCAGTACACCATGCCGTGGAAGCGCCGCCCCGTGCGCGCCCCAATGCCCTTCCAGTAGGCCCGTGCGAACGGCATCCCGTTGACGAGTCCGCTTTGGACGGGTGAACTCGTGAAATTCAGGTGGCTTCGGCGAAAGGACATGAGGCCGAGCTGGACGTCCTGGGCGGACGTCAGGCGCGAGGTCATCCTCCCGCCGTCGTCCCCGAGCATGACCTGGAACTGGGGGGCCGTCCCGTCGGGTGCCGCCGGCCCGGCCCACCCGTAGATCAGGCTCTTGCCGTCGGCGGCGTCCATCGTCCCCGCGCGAAGGGCGAAGCCGGGGGGCGGGCGCAGGGCATAAAGGCCGGGTGCCTCGCCGACCTGGTGTTCCGGGTCGAGTTGGGCGGTCAGGCCGGCATCGGGGGTCCATTTCCCCTGCTGCCCGGCACCCGCCTCCCGCCCCTGGAGTCCGCGCGCGAGGTTCCCCCCGAGGGCGCTGCGGAACGCCCTGTACCCGGCGAACCCGATGCCCGCGAAGACGGCGAGGGCGACGCCGGCGCAGCCCAGGAGCCAGAGGCCGGGCTTCGCGCGCCTCGGGGCGGCTGCCGGCGGCGACGTGCGGGACGCCGGAACCGGGGCGTCGAACGCCTGCCCGCATCCGGGACAGGCCCGCACCCCGGCGGGCAAGGGGGTCCGGCACCGGAAGCAATGGAAAGCTGCGGGCGGGCTGGTCGCCTGTGGGTTAGCCACTCGTTCTCCTTGAAGTCGCCCCGCGCGGCGGGCATGGAAGGGCCGGATGCCTGCGGGGCATCTCGCGGTCAGATCAGCGCGGGCAGGGCTTCAGCGCGGTCCGGTCCAGGATGGCAAAAACGCCGCCGATAGCCGGACGCGCTATGAAGCTCTGGTACTGGCCCGAGACCGTGTCGTACCAGTCGCTGAAAGGGACCCTGGAGCGGGACGTGTCGGCGAAGTTGTAGATGCCGTCCACGAAGTCCTGCCGGAGGGCGGGGTCGTCGGTGGAGGCCGCCGTCCACAGCTCCCAGTCCACTTTGGTGTAGGTGTGCCGCGGGTCCAGCGGGACGCCGAACGGGCCGGCGTGCGCCGCGTAGAACCTGGCTTCTTCCTGGAGCACGGCCTGCGGGACCAGGTTCAGGCCCAGCACCTTGTCGGGGAAGGCGTTGTACTTCAGGCTCCAGGCATCGTTCGGGTCGATCCCGCCGCGCCCGATCGTCGCGTCGTTGCCGCCGCCGGAGGCATCGGCCACTCGGGCACCTGCGCCCTCGTCGAACGTCCAGTAGGCGGCCGGGGCCTGCGCGCCGGGGCTGACGACCGAAGGCGGGGCCGGTCCCGCCCCGCCCGCCGGCAGTGCGGGGCCGCCGTCGTGGGCAATCGCCAGAACGGCGGCGGCGGGGAGGGCCGACTGGTAGAAGCGCACGTCGTCGACGGCACCGCGCACGAAGTCCGTCGGGTCGCCGTTGAAAAAGCCCCGCCCAATCGCGGTGTGGCCGTTCGCGCGGAAGGCCGACAGGTACGGGACCGTCTGCTGAAGTACGCCGTTGACGTACAGGGAGAGGGTCCGCGCCGCCGCGTCGTAAACCCCCGCGAGGTGATACCAGGTGCCCGGAACGGGCGTCCCGGACGCGCCGGCGATGCCGCCCGCCCCCGGATCGGCGCTGTCATGGCCGACGGCGCTGAGGCTGAACTTTTTTGTGTCGCCACGGAGCTGGAGGAAAAAGCCGCTGACGTGGCTGCCGTCGATGCTCACGAAGGTCTGGAATCCCTCGCTCCGGGCGACTTTGACCCAGGCCGCGACCGTGTAGCTCTTGGTCGTGTCCACGGCGGGCCGGGGCGCCTCCGCCGCGCCCCCGCCGCGCAGCAGGAGCGCGTGCGGGCCGACGATGCCCGCGGTCCAGTCCGCCCCCTGCGGCGTGTCCGCCTCGATGTACTGCATGGTCAGGTGGGGGCCGGTTGTGGACTGCGCCCGCCGCGCCCACGCCCCGATCATGGCGCGCGCCGCCGCGCCGTAGCGGTCCGCCCCCGCGCCGTCCCCCGCGTAGCCGGCGATCTGGCCCATCGCGCCGACGCCCAGGATGCCCTTCAGGGCGAGGTTGACGCTGTGGGCGATGGGGCCGGTGAAGTCGTCGGTCTGGTTCTGGAACTGGGGGTCGAGCGCGTTCGGGGACGTCGACCCTGCGGGGACCGTGAGCAGGTAGTCCGCCCACCGCTTGAGGATGCGGTAGTGCAGGCGGGCGTATCCGGCGGCCTCACCCTTGGGCGCGTAGCGCAGGTAGGCGGCGGCCATGATGAGCATGTTGGCGGACTCCTCCACCGGCATGTTCTCCCCGCCGCCGTCGTTGTGCCCGTCCGCGTTCGGGTAGGAAGCGCCCAGGTCGTGCTCGGCGAAGGGCTGGGGCCATTTCCCCGATTCGGCGTAGTCGAAGAGGGGGTCGAGCTGCATCCGCAGCAGGCGCGGGTCGGCGTAGAGGAACACGGGGAAGGACGGGTAGACGATGTCCACGGTGGAGATGTTGCCGTCGCTGCTGATCTCCTTCATGAACATCCACGGCCTGTCCCGTGTGCCGACCAGCTCCGTCGCGCCGAACGCCTGGCGCAGGGCCAGCGTGCAGAGCGCGGCGTACTTCGCGCCGCCGGCCTTGGTCGCGTCCGAGACGACCCGCGCGTCCATCCGGTCGGCGCGCGCCCGCGCGGCGTCGGCGTCCTCGCAGAAGGCGGCCAGCATCTGCGGCCAGTCGGCCCAGTAGGATCTCCAGAGCGGCGGGAGGGGTTTGCCGAGGTAGCTGACGGCCGGGTCGCGGACGTCGCCCAGGGCCAGGACCAGCGGCCGGGTCGCGGACGCCCCGACCTGGCCCAGTGCGAAGTTGAAGGCGAAGACGGGCCAGCGGGTGTGGATGGCGCGCGGCTGGTCGGCGTCCACGGAGCCGTCCAGGTGGCCGCTGCTGATCGCGGCGGCGCGCACGGCCGTGTCCTCGCCGGCCTGCGTCGTCAGGCCGGGCCGGCTCTGCGCCGCCCAGACGGCCGTCCCCCACATCGGGTATTCGTTCACCTCGCCCAGCACCTTCGGGGCGGCGGGCGTGACCGCGAAGGCGGTCAGCGGCTGTGGGCGGCTCGGGACGCTCCCGCGCTTCCAGGTGATCGGGGCGTTGTCGTCCCCGTGCGCCCATTCGCCGGTGATGTCGAAATAGAGGCTGACCGTGTGCGGCTTGCCGTCCGCGCTCTGTGCCGAGGCGAAGATGTAGCCGAGCGGCACGGACTGCCGGCGCAGGTCGCCAGGCTCGACCGGCGACAGGAAGTTCAGCAGGAGAGTCACGCCGCCGCCCTGGAGCCGATAGCGCGACTGCGTCGGCGTCACGGAGAGGCCGGTCTGGGTCATCGGCGGGGCCATCGGCTGGCCGCCGGAGCGGGGGGCACCCAGGAAGACGTAGGAGTGGCCGTCCACGCGGGCAATGCCGGTGATCGCCTTGGTGCGCCCCGCCCAGAAGGCGGGCCAGGTGCCGGGAAGGGCGCTGGCGGGCTGCCAGGTGCTGACATAAGGCGAGCGGACGATCAGCGGGGTCGCCGGGGGCCGAATGGGGGTCAAGGGCCCAATCGGCGGCGGGGCCTGGGACTGTGCCGCGAGGGCGAAAGCGAGGCAGGCTCCCGCCGAGGCGGCTGCCGTGAAGAACAGCTTATTCGAACTCATGCGTCACTCCCGTATTTCCTTGCTTCCGACCATTGCGATAGCCGTGGCAATGGTTTATGTTACCTCAAAAACTTCATTCCCTCGAAATTTTCGGCTTCACGACGGCCCTGATCCATATCCGTGCCCCGTCCCGCTGCCGGATCGGCCGGACGCGCCTGCCCTTCCTGTCCCCCAGGATGGGGCCTTTTTTTCATGGCTTCAAGAGGGCCGTCTCAATCGAATGGGCCGGGCTGGTCGTGGTCACGGCCCGGCCGGCCAGCCATATCTTGTAGTCACGCGCCTGTGCGGTCAGGTTCAGCACCACCACGGCGACCGTGCCGTCGGGGTTGATGAACGCCGAGCACAGCAGGCTGTCGTCAGTCGAAGTGCCGGCGATCCGCCGCGCGCCGGGGCGGATGAACTTGGAGAAATGGCCGAGGTAATAGTAGGAAGGCTGGTAGTGCAGGGTGCCCGTCGCCGTGTCGGCCATGATGGGGGCCGAGCAGTAGTTGCCGACGTGGTTCGGCCCGCCCCGCTGATCCAGGATCAGGTTCCAGTCGGTCCACCCCATCGCCCAGTGGTTCAGGTCCAGCAGGATGTTCTTGCCGTAGCGCTCCCCTATTTCCCACTCCCGCGCCGGGTCGGCGGTGAACCCCTCGCTGCCCTCGGTGAACAGCAGGCCCTTGTCCGGGAACGCCTCGTGCACGGCCTGCGGGCCGTCGAAGTGGTCCCCTGAATACCAGTGGAAGGCCATCCCCCAGACGTACCGGGCGGCGGCCGGGTCCTCGTAGAC
>JAABUO010003288.1_pt1 | contig 19314 bp, 30 predicted proteins | sample 5559291 | NCBI WGS metagenome assembly JAABUO01 (sample SAMN10711878, study PRJNA513372) | rock metagenome | isolation source: Antarctica rocks | place: Antarctica: Victoria Land, Finger Mt sud
GAACGCCTTGAACATTTAGTGCTTAGTGTATGTTGTTTTCCCAGTTATTGTCTGTTGACTCCCCTGATGAGTCCCAAAGACAAGAAATGTAAATTGATTGATTGATTGACTATGACAGCTACAAAATAGTTGCATTTGTTGGGCTCTCAAGCTGGAGGCATGAACTCTGAAGCACAGGTCAGCTCTTGATCCTGTAAAAAGTCAGTGAGCCAAGCCCCTGCTGTCTCATGAGCCTTATGGCACCCTTCCTCTACATGTACAGAGGACATGTTCTAAGGGATATTGTCAGCTGCTTCCATGATAGACAGGTGTGCAACGCTGGGCAGCTCAAAATCAAAGTTTCTGGTCATGCTCTGTGTCCTCTGAGCCATCTCGTGAAGGTGACGATTCAGCCTTGTGATTACAGAGTTGAATATCTCAAAGGAGCTGCAGCGAATGTACTTGTGCAGTGGGACATTGTAGACTCCCAAGAGTGGAATGCTGTACTTGTGGACATACTGAACTGTGACCTGCATCTTGTCTTCATTGCCTGCAAATACAACACACAGTGCTCTAGACTACCAGCAAGACTGCTGTGTGGTTGTTTTAGATTGATAATCTGCATGTAGACACCACAGGAGAGCTGCAGGAAGCTGTGTTTAGTGTCCCATACAGTAAGGACCTTTGAAATGGCATCCATATATCTTGATTTGCAGCTATTCATATATTGATTTGTAGCCATATGTGTACACAAAAGCATGAACACTTTCAGCATGCTGACTGAGTCAGTGATCAATATGCTACCTCTGACGTTCTGCACATCATGCAAGCGCAGCGTCCATTTGCTCTTGTAAGTGACGGCCTTGTCCTGGGGCTTGGATGTGCAAGCCAACAGTGCTACGTGCGCACTGGTGAGCAGCACAACCCGGTCTTGATGACACCGCAGCACCTCAATCACACGGTCATCCTGCAACATGTGAAACAGGGGTCAAGGCCACATATATGTGCAGCAACCTTTGACACTGCATACTAGCAACACATTGCGTCATTTGCACAGCAAAGTCATCATTTGAACACGTATGAGCCCGTATGAGAAAACTTACTTTCATGCTTGGATACATTTCTGGCAGCACTCTCTGCCAGGCTGCCATCACAGCATGCCAGCGCTGGAGCTGCTTGTTCCTTGTCACTTCCTCTATCAGCTGCACAGCAGCATACACTAGGCTGAGCACACCAGATGGGTTGCCATACTCATTGAGACCGCCTTTATAACTGTTTAAAAGCTTTGGTATACATGAAATCAGGGGGGGTGTAAGCAGGCGGCAGGCTGAGGAGAGCAAAAAGACATGATGCTGAACGTTCACCATAGTCTGATTGCGCAGGCTGTCTCTGCATGATGTCCACCCCCTCAGGACACAAAGCATCAATTGGTTAGCAAGCAAGACATGGTGCAAGGACAGCTGCAGTACAGATGACATACCTCATCACTGTCATCTGTGAGGGTGCCAGGAGCACGGGCTCGTTTCTGTATGGTCCCTGAGATACCCTCACGCCCCAGGAATAGCAGGCCCACCCCATGTGCTGACTTGCCTAGCAGCTCCAGCGTGCCAACAGCTGGTCGGATGAGTAAGCCCACAACTGCTTTGAAAATGCCCAGCAAGGCTACAAAGAAACTCCCTGAATGATACCCCTGCAAGCACACCACGTATTGCCCTCACCGCCAAATTATAGCAGTGGTATATGAACTGCTTGTTTCACAGCCTTCAAGCAAACATTTCAGCAACAGTTCAGAAACAGACGGCTGTAAGTTGGAGTGAAGCGAGGAGGGCACACTGATGTATATGAACAGCAGTCTGCCCCAATGAGATTCGGCTCAAAGACTTTCACACATACAGCAAGTCAACTGGTGGCTACTTTGCTACATCTGTAAACTGACACCTCAAATGCAGGTAGGGCCTAGTCAAGAGTGTGTGAGAGCGGACCTGAACAGGGTCAAGCAAGGTGCCAGCTAGTCCAGCCAGGGAGCCGGCACAGAACTCCTCAAATGCGCTTCTGAAAGCATCCGGAGCATTAGGGGGGCGCTGCACTGCTCTTGTGAGCAAGCTGCGGTCAGTGAGGTGGCCAGTCCTGTTGGGAGGCAGGTAGGTCATGGTGGCAGCCCCCATGCGGGAGAAGGCACTGATGATCTGGCCTATGCCTGTGAAAAGCACAAAGCCCACCCTCTGCACAGCCCCCAGGGGGCCCACCTGGCGGGTGCGGATGTTGTTCAGCAAGCTGAGGGCTGAAGTGCCGGCCCATACAACTGTCAGGGGTACTGCAGCTATAGCAGGCCCAGCACCACCCAGAACCTGCACATAAAGCCCTTGCACATCACATATACTCCTGCAAATCTTTTGATATGGCCTTTTTGCTATCCTGGTAGGCAGGAAAAGAAGACAGAGATGCCATCAAACAATTGTGTGAAGAAAACCTTTGGGTAGGCCTAAGCTTTTTCATGCAGTGGAAAAATGACAGTCTCATGTAACATGAGAGCTTTCCAGCTAAGTAGCCACGTACAGTTTTACACAGATCAAATAGAGCTGCATGTGAGCCTTGATTGACAGACGTTTTTGGCATGACCTGTATGCTACAGCTGCAGCAGCATACCATGACGCTGAATCGGGTTCAGCTCCTTGCCAGCAACCACACAGGTGTAAGAGCAGACAGTAAGGGCAAATGAAACTTTGACAGACCTTGTGGGCTTCCTTGATGCTCTGTCCAATGTAGTGGCGTGTCAAGGAGCCTTGCAGGGCGCGCCGCCCAATGAGCTTGGTGTCAGTGGACCAGCCACTGAGCTGCAGCGGCACATTGTTAACATTGATCAGCTGGAAGCCTGAGGCACCAATCACTCTGCTGAACAGGCCGCCTCTGTTCTCTGGCAGGCTGACTGATCCTGGCGCATGCGTGTTCAGGATGGAAGATGACAGAGAGATGGTCACGTTCACGTTCACATTGCTGATCTCTGCACGCTCCACAAAGTACCAGGAGGTGTAGCTGCTGTGCCCTCGCATCACCTACATTGGTTTCAATGTCGAGCTCAGCTGCTCTGACCAAAAGGTGCATTCCCGTGTGGTACACACAAGCAAAAATGAATTCAGAGCAGGTTGGTGTGTATGGCACCCCAAGCTGCCATACAGACTGTTGAACACTTCACCAAAGGCACTGATGCCATGCAAAGCAACTGCAGCTCATGCAGCTCATGCAATGTGCACAAAAGCGGCAGTGGCATCACCTCTAGCTCGCGCAGCTCTTTCTCTTGAATCCACTGCAGGGGGTCAGCATCAGAATCCACAAAGCTCTCTTGTATAGGAAGCACTGCATTGGTGGCCAAGCTTTCTACTTCTTTGGGCCCAAACTGTGCCGTCAGCAGGCGGCGCTGCTGCTCACGCCATGCCTCATCCTGCCATATGTCGGCCGTGGGAATGGAAACCACAAAGGACAGAATTGCCTCCAGGAAGCCATCATCAGCCTGAAAGTCCATCTCTCCAACCTTGAGATGGATGTCCTTGAAGGACAGGATGGCAGCTGGGTTGTCGCCCATCCTGTTGCCTTCGCCCCAGCCCCCGGCCCCACTAGCCCCCGTCGTTTGAGAAGACCTGTTTCCTTGAGCTGGATTTGATGCAGCTGAGTTGGATTCACCACTTGCCACAATGGTATTGGCAAAGCTGCGGGTGAAGCCAAAGCTGATGAGGGGCCCGGTGTCTCCCACCAAGGACTGCGCTGTGTCAGAGCGTGCGTGCGCTACAGACGCAGAGGCCAGCACAACCGGCTGCGTAGCATCCAACAGCTGGTTGTCTAGCTGTAGCCGCCTGATGCTACCTGTCAGAGTGGCCTCCAGCCTTGTAATGTGCCCACTTGCCTGCACATGCACAAGGCACTGTCAGGCTACCAGCTCGGAGGCTACTGGGCTGCTCAAGCAGGCATATACTATCGGCCAGACAGTTGAGCACCTGCAGACCATCCAAACCTGATCAGACGAACGCCAAATGAAGAAATGCAGGCGGGGATGCAATGGTCAATGTGCTCTGAGTTTGTCACAGCAGCAAAGTGCATAAATTGGCATAGATTCAAATCAGCAAAGATCAGCATAGCCAGGGTAAGTTGGGAAGTTAAACAGACCTGAAGGTTGTCCAGGGTGAGGTTGAAGAGCTCATCCTGCAGGCCGCCCATGACAGAGGTGGCCAGGCCTTCCAGGGAAACCTCCATGTGGGTGCTCTGACCCCGCATCACTTCCATCACCCACTGAAACCTAACCAACACCTGAAGCATTACTTCATGGTTTGTGCAATGTGCAGCAAGCATTTGACGTGCTGAACCCCTAAAGCAGCAGATGTGCAACCATGCATCATACTGAGTGACGGCCAAACACATACAGCACAAGCATAATGCAGCAGGTGAGGTCAACAGTGCAGTGCAGCTTGCACATATGACCTTACAGGCTGCTGGATTCTGTGCAAACAGAAGAGATTTGAACCAAGGAAGGAGGCTTGCCTGCAGGTCTGGCACATGGCCCGGGGGTGGCAGTAAGCCTGCCTTGCGGCGGCGATGGCGTGTGCTGGGCTGATGCATGGGCAGCCAGACATACAGGGGGTCCTCCCCGGTGAAATGAGTGCAGCAGACACTGTTGCTGCCAAGCAGCTGCCGCCGCCGCCTCTTGGTCAAAGTGCCCTTGTTGTCAAACAGCTTGAAGGTGATGATTGTATCACTGGGCAGCTTGTCATACATCATGGCCTCTGTGGCAGGGAACTTAGGGTTGAGAGTGTGCTTGGTCCAGGACAGGTGCTGGGGCCGGCCGGGTGCGGACACCTCCACCAAGGGGTTGGGCAGATCATTGGCCTGGAATGCCACCGCCACGCCTACACACAGGTGCAGAGACACCACAAAAGTGATCTCATTGTCCACCATTTGCGCATGCGCAAACATTGGACATGTGCAGTTGCCTCTGGAATAATACTTCAACAAATATGCAAAGTAAGCAACTATGTTTGACTGTACTATCAGTGCAGGGGCTGTCATGCGACCGGTAATGCGCAACACGACAGGGTGGACCTACCATGCCGTGGCCTTAGGCCTCTGGCCTCTATGATTGTGATGCACAGACTTGAGCGATGCTCCTCCCTGGAGTGCTTTGCCATGATTTTGGCAGCCACCCCTTCATGCCCCATGGCCTCAGCCTGCAACAGTCAGGACAGGTCACTAACATCATCTGGCAATGAAGAGCATTGCCTTTGAGGCATGAGGCCAACACCACATAATCTTGGCCATCATGAATGAGTGGCTGCTCATGCATGCCAGCACCTCAGGTATGACCAGAAAGCTGTTGTACATCAGCCTCATCGAGCCATGCTCTACAGCCGACGACAGTGAATGTACAGCACAAGAAGCATGGTGGTGCAGTACCTGCATGGTGGCAGTGGAAGCAGCAGAGCTGCCAGGCGAGCTCCAGGTCATGGCAGTGATGGGGGACACTGGGTCCAGCATGCACAGGATCTCCCGCCGCTGCTGCAGCACATGCTCTAGAGCCTTCAGCATGAGGCTCATCAGGCTGCGAGCTGTCACATCCCAGGCAAAGGCCAACTTCAGTCTCCCACACACTGCGTCCTTGGAGTCCCGCCGCATCAGTGAGTACCAAGTCTTGCTTCCTGCATCATTGTACAGTACAGTCACAACACAGTCACTAATTACATACTGAGGAAACATCAGTAACAGCTCACGTCGCCTGATGTTGGTAAGCTGGCTGCAAGACTTGAGTACATGCATCAGACGAGCTCAAGAGTGCATGCTCCAAACAGACTTGAGCAGAGCTTCATATGCAAACCTTGTGGTGACTATGTTATGTGAGCCATATGAGACAGGCAAACTCACTGACCTCTCTGAGTGCTTGTGAGAGTGTCCACCAGAGGGATCTCTGCTCTGCCCAGGAACCTGCTGTTCCCAATCACCTGAGAAGGGTTGTCAGCCAGTTTCTTGAGTTGCTTGGCACCCCTGGTGCCCCCCAGGTCCCACACCTCCACCATCAGCTCCCCAGCTGCTGTTACCTCCCTGCAACACGCAGACCATGCTCATGCCCCTTTGTCATCTGGCTATGGCCTGAACACATGCATCTTACAAGATACAGCACGCAGCTGATGCTATGCAATGACAGCAAACGCAATGCCAACTGTCAGAAAGATAAGGCTTGGGGGGGTGAGCAGATCAATAGGACATGCCTAAAGCTGAGTGCCTCCTCCCAAACAGGGGAGGTGGTTTGCCACTGAACACTGGTCTGCAGGCCCTGCTCCCCCAGCCGTGCACGAGCAAATGGATGAGTGGCTCTGTCTTCTCCATTCAAGCCCTCAGCCTGCAAAGAGGATTCATGCACACGGTCAAGCATTCAGGTATCTGGTGTCTCATCAACTTTCATTGCCTGACTTGCAATCATACAAGCTCACTCAGTCAACCAATTGATCCTCATGACATGCATGTTTCAGCATGCAAGTAGCTGATGTGGCTCATCTGTCAAAACAATGCAAATAGATGCAATGTATGTGAAAGCAGGGGGTTTACACTTTGTGAGTTTCAGATTGTGGTGGTCTTGCATGCACATGATCGGACCTGGCATACAGTGACAATGAGGTCTCCACCAATGAGCAGGGTGGCATCTCCAGCAGCAGCAAAGCGCATGAGGTCAGAGCCTTGCACGGTCTGGGGGGTGGCATGGGCATGTGGAGCTAGGTGACCGGCGTCTGCCAGCTGGGTGGCCATTGAGGGCGATCTTGCCATCTGCAATTGTCACCATTCATTCACCTGGCTGACCTATTCAACAGTCCTCATCAGTTCACAGAGCATATGCATTGCAGGTGACCTGATCTTGATGGATGTAATCGCTGACAGGCGTCGGAGTTCCAGGGCATGTGACTGACACTGTGCATGGGCGTTGCCTGACCTGATCTTGAGCAGCAGTGTCAGGGGCGCTAGATCCATGACTGGAGAAGCTCTTGGCAGGAGCTTCCGGCTCCAGCTCTGCCAGCCTGCTGGGTGAATCTGTGAAGTTGCCATGAGACTTGCTGCGGGACATGCCTGGACTCCTATCACTACCCACTGCGTCTCGAGCCTTCTGCAGTTTGCAGCATGAAGCTGCTGGAAATGACCACCATTGCATGTGTTGTTATCGGCAACTTGCAGACAAGCAGGCTCAAAGACAGCACAAACAGATACAGATCGGGCCCATTGTTGGCGCAGCGGCTCCAAGCTAAACCTGTGGGAAATTGGCCGACGCTCATCAACTCTGCCAATTTCAAACTCTTCAAAAAGATGACAGTACTGAATAGCAAGTGTTGCCATCATAAACAGAATGACTCAATACAGTCAAAGAAATCATTTGAAATCAATGAGTCGACATGCCATTTTACAGGTAAGCAAGCAGCATACCAAGTGCTGGTCAGAGCTGCGGCGCGGCATGCCACCAGGCTGCTCCTCATCCAGGGCAGTGCTCTGCTGGCGGGGCATTGTCGCCATCTTCACATGCCGCAGCCTGCATTCAGCATCACTGCTCACACCAACATCCAGCTGAAGCAGTTGCATAGCTCCTTCTTGAACTTGTGTCAAGAGGAAGAAGATAGACTTTACTCAACACGCTTTGCTAGTTGCACAGCAGTGAAGCGCTCACTTGAGGCGTGGGCCCTGACTGGTGCGGCCACTGCGGCGAATGCGCATGTTGGGGCGGCTGGCTTCAGGTGTAGGGGTGAGGGAGAAGCTGCGGCCATACAAGTCCAGGCTGTGTGCATTGGGCATGCCTCGCAGCCGTGCAAACTTGCTGTTCACATCCTTCACCTCACTCTCTACCTGCAGGTGGCACAACAGGTATGCTTTGTGCACACTTCACATCCAAACAGCAGCAGTGTTGCCACTGGCACACAGAATGGACAGCAACACATTCAACTGACAGCAATAGAGCAAGTCAGTATAGTGACATCTGTCCGACCGGAAACAGCCAAAGTTGTACATGGCTGATACTTGGTTGCCATGTTATGCTGTATGCTTGCAGTCAGACAATCAACCGTCTTATGATGCAATCAGCTGCATACCTGCTTGAGACGGGCAGCCAGGTCCAGTATGCTCTGCTCAGCTTCTAGCAAAGCTGTGGATTTCTCGTCTGCAAACCTGAGCACTCTTGTAGGCCCATCAGCATAAACAGAGACATATACCTGCATGTCAGAGGTGATGTTGTTTGCTGCTGATTCTGGTTTCACATTTTGTCAAAAACAGGTACAGGCCCGAAGAGAGCTTTCACTACCCACTCACTGAAAGCTAGGTGATGTGCACAAGCATAGGCCAGTAATAGACATAGCACAGCAATAGCCTGGTGTGTTTGCTGTTGCCAAAGTGCAATTGATTTTGAACTGTTGTTCAGTGCGACTACATCAATGCTGTATGTTCTGGATAAGGATGCAGGGACAAGCCTGCAGCTAGCAAAAAAAACAGGAAGCCTCCAGCAGCAGTGAACCTTTTTGGAGAACTCTGCAGCTAGCAGCGAGGTGAGGCGCTGCTTGACATCATCAGGCATGTCTGGCATGCTGTCCTGCAGGGTCTGGAAGCGGTTGATGTTGCCACTGCTGCCTGGGGTGGACTCCATGCTGGGCAGGTGCAGGGCATGCTGCACACCCAGCCGGTCCAGGTTGTAATGCGCCACCTGGGACTGCCCTAGTCGACCCTTCACCCGCGCCTGCAGGCTGCCAACATCCGTGAACAACAGACATGACTCTCATTGTTTTGTCCAATCCAAAAGCAGCTTACTCACCTGTTCAAACGCAGTCTGACAAAGCGGTTTCTCTAGAAGCAGCTTAGTCACCTCAAACGCAGTCTGACAAAGCAGTATGAACAAGTGCAATGGTCATCTGGTACAGCGCAGCTATTTAAATCAGTTTCACAAATGGGAGCACTGCAGCTTGCTGGCTAGACTGCATGACATGACAGACAGCAGTAACAGGGACCTACTCTGATGGTCATGGAGTGGTCCTGAATGGGCTCGTCCCAAGCATAGGCCATCTTGTTGCCGCCAGGTGCAGGCGTGAGCCAGTTCCACTTGCTCCTCTGGTGAGCCACGCTGCGCTGGGCAAAGAAGATGACCACATCGCTGGACATGTTCTCTATCCGGTAGGGGGGGACACTCAACCTGCTTTTGAAGGTCACCAGCAGAGACCCTGCATCATAACCAATACATACTCAACTCTCCCGTGCAAGAATTGTGCCTCGTGTGCCATGATGTGTATGCCAATGTTGCATAACATTGGTCAGTACTCTATGCCAAAGGGCTGCTGTCACAGACTGACACCACAGTCAGCACACATTAAGGATTGTATCAAGTCCGGGTGCAATGACAAGGTTGCTGTGAAAGAGCTGACTACATGTCATTTGGCATTGTCACCTGATGGTCCCACTGTTGTATTGACAGGGATGTTGATAGCAATGGCTGGGTCCTTCTCCTGCCTGACTCTCAGTCCATAGTACTCCTCCCTGTACCATCAACTTTCACAGTTCAGAGTTGCCCCCCAAGCAGATATTCAATTAGCAATGACAGCTTCAGGCCACTCACACAGCATCAAGACAGCACAAGCGTAGTGAAGCTGGACATTTGAAGCTGGCAGGCCCTGTGGGACGACATGCTCAGAATTTACCTGTCAGTGAGTTTGAAGCCACCACTCCAGTGCCAGGTGTCATTGTTGCACACCCCAGCTGGCCTCACCATCAGCTCATGCCTCAGAGCTGCATCATCCCAATGAATGGCACACCTGCATATGCTCTGATTAAGACCACCGGCTGCATATGGTGCGTCGAGATTGGCAATGTCCAAATAAATCAGTGACTGAGCAACGAAACTCTGATCATCATGTACATGCACATGTCAGCAAAGACTGTACAGAAGGCGGCATCATGCATACCACTCACCTGCTGGCTGAGCTTACACAAGGAAAAAGCAAATGAGCACAATCAGTGAGCACATTCAGTGCGCATAAACAGGGAGCACACCTCTCATTGACTTCCAGTCTCCTGGCACAGCGGCCATGGGCAGTAGAGCCATACTGCAGCACATCCAGGTCAGGCGTGCCGCGCTGTTTGATCTCAATAGGCATCCCTGTCTGATTCTCCACAATGTACTTGCTCTTCACAGTGATGACCTTTGTGTGCCTGAATACTGAGTTGGGTGGGCCGGCTGTCACCTCCACTGCAAACTCATACTGGCGCTGACCACGCACATGGTGGTGGTGATGTCCTGGTTCCTCTTCCTCTTGTGCATCTGCATACCCAAAAGTCATCACGATGTCATCACAATCACACTCCGAAGTTGTGTGCATGCAAAGTCGTTCAGCTGGCACAGCACGGGTTGAATGCTGCCATGAAGGCGTGAGGCAGGGGCACTGTTTCAATGGACCTGGACGCAATGGAGTTTGCTAGCAGAGGTGATGCTGCTCTGAGGAACAGGCGGTACACAATGCAGCAGGGGCTAGCAACAGTACAAAGGCAAGCAGCACACCTTGGTCACTGTGCTCAGACTCTGACAGATCTATAGCAGCTTCCAGGGGGTCCAGGCCGGGCTCTTGCGCAGCTGATGGGCTTAGGCACTCTGCAATCTCCTGGTCATCGCGCATCACTGCTGCCTGCAAACAGGCTTGCAACAGTCAGAGCACTGCTGCAGAGTTTCCATATTCCTACGTCAGAACGCAATCTGATCTTGCAGCATAACACATAGTGCCAGGTGTTGCACATTTGCGTGGATATATGATGTGGAGACAGGCGCCGACCTGATGACTTTCAGATAAGGGCTGGATTTCTGAGGTCTCACGAGATGGCATGGGTGAGTGCGCAGTGGACCTTCTACGTGGGCTGACTGATGTGACTGATGTGATGGATGTGCGCACAGCTGGCAGGCTGCTGCTGGGCTCCTCGTGCTGCTGCAGTGCCGCCAGATTGAGCTTCACCTCTCCTCCAGCCTCCACAGGCTCCAAGGACACATGCACTGCCTGCAAAGAGCTGGTCTCAGTCAAAGCAAAATTGATCTGTACAAAGGCTGTCTGACAGCAGCTGTGTGCAAATGGCTGGACCAGCTGAACAAAACTGTCAGGCAGCACAGCTATGCATAACAGCATAAAGCCTACACCAACACAGTTGATTCAGGCAAACCAGTCATGCGCATGATAGGCAAAGCCCTTTGCAGAAGCAAGGCTACAGCAACAACAGATGCACCTTGGCCTCATCGTCACCAGACAGCTGTGTCTGCAGGGTAGGCTGCTGAGGCTCTAAATCAGAGTGGTGACCTCTTGGCTGGAACAGCTGACCCAGGTTGTGCCTCATGTACTCTGTCAGCATTCCAACATGGACAGGCTCAGGCCCCTGCAACCCCAAGTCATGTCAACAACAGCCGGGGTCATGCCTCACACATGTATCACCACAGTCTTGCTGAAGCTTCTGACTGTTTCACCATTGTGCACAGCAGCAAAAAAAACTCTGAACAGAATTCATGGTGGCCATACGGCTGGGCATGATGAAGGGCAGAGTTGGGCGCAAGAGCACGGCTCAAGTGGAAAAGTCAGGCATATGTGAGTCAGTCACCTTGATGCGGACAGAGCCTTTGCCTCCAACTGTATTGATTTGTACACGGCGTGAGAAGTCTCTGGGTGAGGTGTTGGCCAGGGCAAAGCTGGTGTCATCCTGCTTGTTCAGCAAGACAGGCTGCACCTGCAGCACCCGCGCCAGCTGCAGGTCCCACAGCTCCTGATTGCTGTTGGCACCTGCTAACGGCCTCCCCTGCTCCACTCTCACACCTGGACAACTTCCAGCTGTGACAAAAAACTGCGCCTTGACAGTCTGAGCTGGGTTTGATGCTTTGCACAAGGTTCACGAGATGCAGTGACAGTTTTGCATCCATGAGCGCGCAACGTATCCTGCAATCACCTGGGATTGTAAAGCAGATACTGCAAAACATGGTGAGCTGTCATGTCACCTATGCAAATAAATAGGTGACACAAATTTTTCTTTCAAATTCTTTCAAATTTGTGTCTTTGCAGCACAGGCATACCTGGTGCCTTGACTGGTGCATAGTCAAAGTATGTGTGGGCTCCCATGAGCAAGGGGTGGCCTTTGGCTGAGGGCCCATCCTTGAACAGCAAGTCCAAGCCGCTGCGGTTGTCCACCCAGTAGGGGGCAAAGAGGGTGAGGCGGCACATGGTGAAGTCACCACTGGCCTTGTCATGCATGCTGTTGTCCACCCCCAGCAACATCATTGGAGGAGCACCGCCTGCCACAACACAATACATTTGTCATGGCATCCTGTAAATATAGAACCCCCAATGAGCAAGTGTCATAGAGTCCGAGTCCACACTCATCATTGCAGAGATCACACGTGAAGATCACTCACTACCAGCAAGCTGATACTGAACTTGATGACTGATTGCAAGACCACATGTGCAGCCAATAGAAGTATGCAGGGTAAAGCTAATGTGTTCAAGATCATTGCCACGACAAACAGCAGTTACAGGACAGCGCAAACTTCTGATCTAGAGCTATCGTGAAACAGTCAATTAAGTCTGCGTAGACATTCATGGCAGAATGCTAGATCAAATCTGACAATTTGCATGCATGACTGTATGAGCAGTCTCAAAGGAATGCAGGCACAGGATAACTGGGAATTAGGCTCACCTCGCTGCTCCAGAGACAGACTCTTACGGAATCTGCTTGCATGACTCTCGACAGTGTACTCCCGCCAAGCCTCAAACACCATCCTCAACATCTGCTTGTCCTTCTTGGTCATTGACTTGACCCCTGCAGCTCAACAGTGTCTGGTGCAGCAGGTACCCTGTCTGCAGTCCTGAGTTGCAACCCCAACATTCAAATCAATGATGAGGATGAGTTCCATGTGTACAGAGGTGCATTCATTGTGTTTATTTGTTACCAAGTCCAGCATGGCAACAGCAGCACAGAATGTCTGACACAATATCAATGAAGGGATGTGCCAAAGAGATGCTTGCTCCTTACCTGACTTCTGGCGTGAAAAGCGTCTGGAGGCAGCAGGGGGCTCAGCAAAGGGTGAAAGAATGGGCCGGTCAGACAAGACAGGTTCTGCAGAAGGTCCCGGCGCCTGCTGAGCATTGTCAAAGGGGGACCGGAGTGGGCTGGCCTGGGTGGGCTGGCCTGGTCCAGTGAAGGTGCTGGTGGTGGTGAAGCTGGCATAGCGGCGATACATGGGACTGGGGGCCTGCAACATGTTGACCTCACTGATAGAAGGCAGAGTATCCCCCTCTGAGCCTGACAGGGCTTCATCGTTGTGCCCTCCAAGCATGATAGGGGTGTCTTGGAAGGTGACAGATGAGGTGGGTTCTGCTTCCTGGATGGGAGTCTGAGCTGGAGGTGGTGCCATCTGGATGCGGCCAGGAATGATGGATGGGCGCATGATGTCATCAGACTCCTCATCCCGGAAGAGAGGATCAACAGACAAGCTGCGCTCAAGGGTGGGGCGCTGCAGATGCTCACGCACCCTGCGCCCTGCATCCTTCAGCTTGGCAATGCTCTCCTTGGGGTTCAACTTGGATAGGGAGCGGGAGAAGGAGCTGCGCGTTGGGTAAGTCAGCGTGATCTGATTGCTCAACCTGCAAGTGCCAGAGCTGGTTCACACCATAGCCAGCATAATCTGGTGTGAATACACATGAAGACGTGCGGGTCCAGTCAAAGCCCCATAGCTTGGCTAAGGTGCAGAGCCAAGATCGCAAACAGCCTGAACACCAGCCTAACAGAGATAGTCACCTGTAGACGTATTTGGCATCAAGGAGGCTCTCCCTGGCTGTTTGGGAGCGTGCCCAGCTGATCACGGTCCACTGCTTGGAGCGCAGCCCCAGAGCTGGCACTATCACGTGCACCAGCAAATTATTGCTCAAGTCAGCATACACGTCCTGCGCACAAATTGTCAAACTGCTGAATTGTCAGCTCAAAAGGCTAGCAGCATGATAGTGAACAGCTTCTGTATATTGCTTATTTACAGCAAATTCTGCTCTGAAAAGTCCACAAACATGTAGTGCTCAACTCTTCAGCATGAAGCAGTGTACCTGAGAGGCTCCAGGCTTAAGGACCACATTGATGTGGTGGCCACTGGTATTTCTAGGGTTGGTGGACTCAAAGGGCTGGAAATCTGAGGGAGCTCCAGCTTGCCAGCTGCCCTCTGCCTGAACCGGAGCCTCATCCTCATGCTGACCCTGCAACAAAACAAACCAATATTGATTGCAAACATTGGCAGACATTGTTGACGGCTTGGTGATTGAGATGTTGCAGGGGACAGTACTCTGTAGGCAAAACATCAAAAATAGTTTTTCCTAGATGTTGGAGTTGCCCAACATCAGCAGTGCATGTTAAGACACGCAGACTTTCCCTTTGCGCTGCCAGACTTGCGTTGATGACAGGATGGCTGTGCAAACTGCTCTGAAAGGCAGGCAAGGCCTCTCTCATTGTCAGCCATGGCACAATCACATGATGCATCATTGCTGATCAAGTTCGTTGCTACAAGTTTAAGCACAAGTTGGTGCCATGTTGCATGAGTAAATAATGACAGGAATGCATGACTGACCTGTTGCTGTCCCAGGGGCTCTGATGTTGAGCCAACAGGTAGGGTTCCTGTGAAGGCTGCATGCATCTGGCGCAGATCATACCGGATGAGGTCTCTCAGCCTGGTGCGCTTGCCCTGGTTGTGAACCTTGCGCAGCTTGCGGAATGGCTTCACCTACAATGCATCTTACCGTTGTTATAATCCAGCTTGAAACAACTCAACATGTGTTGACTTGCACCCACTTTTTGTACCCTGCAGGTGAGTTTGCAGGGCAGACAAGACAGACTAGCAATGCTGAGGCAGAACCAGGAGGCTATGCTCACGGATGCTCAAAGGTGCTCAGCATCACAAGAGTGTGATACTCTTGCACATGCTCAAGCACTTGGCTTGATGGACTCAGTACCTCTCAATAGCACAGCGTGTCTACAGGGACAAAATCTCACCTGCCAAACCACAATGTCCATGTCATAGGGCAGCGCGTTGGTCAGCACAAGCGTTGGATACACCGCTACAGTGACCTCCAGGGGGCGTGTTGCCCTCATCAATTCCCCTCGACCCAAGCTCTCAATGTGCTTGAAGGCTTGGAACTCTGAATTCACCTGCATTGCATCCCCCGCAATATGTCAGCTGGCTGTTGTTGAGAGTCAATTTCAGCTCAGAACAGATCCAGCAACACAACTATGTCAGAAGCCTCAACTAGCACGCCAAACCTAGCCTGAGCCATGGCAATCTTCAGCATGCGCAGACCAGTCTGTTGGAGTGTAGGGCAAATCCTGGTACCAAACAAAAGTCGGGCATACCTGAGACGGCAGGACGCGCACACAACAGTGCAGTGGAGCCACATAGGTCTCGCGGCCACGGCCTTGGTAGGGCACAGCTTGAGGCATACAGCATACGTAGCCTTGCTGGGCTTGCATGGTCTCTACACTAGGATCCAGGCGAATGACATCACGGTCTGCCTCCAGGTAGCCCTCCACACGCACAAACAGCAGACCACCCAGCACAGCAGTCAGCGGCAAGTACACCCCTGCAATCACGTCAATATCTCACCACATGCCTTGTGACCAAAGTAATGCAGATCACCAATACCCATGAAAGGGCAACATTGAAGCAAGAGCTGCAAACAGCGCCAGTAGAAGCAGCAACGTTGCCAAGTCCACACCAGTCAGCCTTAAGACATGGGGCAGCCTGCAAGCTGCAAGATGCACATCATCCACACAATACAGCTTTCGCTTGGAATGTATGGACTCTTAGATGTGCAGGTCGAAAGCTTGAGATCATACCTCCGTTAGGCTCCAGGGGACCAATGACATGGTCAGTGGTGCGCTGCTTACGGTTTGGGGGGCCCACCCGAGCTGGGGCCACCAGGGGAGTGATGGGCACATGCAGGCGGAAAGCCACATGACGGTCGGTGCTGTTGGTGAGCCAGATGCTAGAGTGCAGGGTGATGATTTTGGTTCTGCCCACCAGGATGATGTCCACAATGACAGGCAGTGTCTGGTGCTCTGAAGGGGAATGCATGTGGTAGCAGTACTTGCCCACGACGCTCACTGCTACATCCTGCACTCATGCCAGCCAGGTTCCAAAAAAAAAAAAAATTCCATTTCAAGCAAGACAGCTTGTGTGCAGTTGAAAACCAGTCTTGCAGTTCGAGAGTTGAGCAACTCTCGCACAATGGTAGATCAGATAAACCTCACAGCAGAAGCCACTAGCACACATGTTAGAAGCCTTAACAGGTGCCTGGCATGATGCGATGGCACAGCAACTGGCTGAACATGACACTCATGGCTGCAAACCATTGGTGTCTATCTCGTATACAATGTTCAAGGCATTCTTCAGGGTGGGGTCATATGTGCTGCTAAAATCCAGTTGTGAAGCATCAGGGAAATTCACCTGAATTGGCATCCAGTTGCCCTCAAAGTGCAGATTGATGACATTGCCAACCTTCTTGGCACCACCATGTTTGCCAGTCATCATGATGTTGAGCAGCCTGCGTGCTGGGTTTACCTTCAAAGTCTCGCTCACGCCAGTTGCCAGATTGAAAGACCTGGGTGGGTGACCACTCTCCTGTAGCATGTGCACTTGGCCTTGCCAAACACATGCACTGATCAGCAGGGTGCAGCACACGCAACATCAACTTCCCTGCCTCCTTTTTGCTTCATCTCAACAGCAGTTAATGCTTTGCACTCACTGAACTGCTACACCTCACATCTCATACAGCTGACCTAACAGGCCTTACCTCGTCTGCCCAGTAGTAGACGCGCAAGCCAGACTGGTTCTGGATGAGGTACTTCTGAGGGATGCGGGATGTGAGGTCTGCATTGACAGCCATCTGCTCTGCCATCTTGGGGGCGTTTTCAGGGGCAGCAAGGCGGGCCATTGAGCCAGGGCCATGTGTAGGGGAGGAGACCAGCTCTGGGCCTTGCGGCCCCAGGACCACAACATCATTGCTCAGCAAGGTGTTGACAAAGGCAAGGCCGTCTCCAAAGCTGAGCAGGGAGGCTGGGTTGAAGTGCACATTCAGCCTCTCTTTGGATGCGAGCCACATGTGCCTGCAAACAAGTTGCAAACGAACGTTTGTTACTGCCTGTAATTTGCAAAATAGCAGTTATAGACATATGCCAGTGCACCCAGAAAGCTGAACAGAGCAGCATGTTGTCCAACATCCATTGTGCAATATACCTGTGGTGATCAGAGCGGTAGATGGGGGAGACTGTGTCCACCATTTCAGCCTCCACAGCCCAGCTCTCGCAGATAGCTTCCCACCGGCTGCTGCTGTTGTTCAAGAAGGACGCTGAGATGGCCAAGCCTATGCGTGCAGCCTGATTAGGGGGCCGGTCTGGGAAGAACATGGACATGGTGTACTGAGCACTGGCTTGGCTGGCTGTCACCTGGAGCACGTCTGGGGCGCCAAAGGTCTGTGGCTTGTCATTGCACAGGACTAAGGCAGCATTCTGAATGGTGGCCTCAACCTCAGTGGTGGACGACTGGAAGCCCTCCATCCTCTGCAGCATCACGTACCCATCTCAGGCCTCAGAGCTTTGAGCACAATACAAGTGTCGCCTTTCTTACAAGTGCAGGTATGACTGCTGTGCACCTTGGTGCGACCTGGGCACATGCTTTCTTTAGTTTCAGTATGCCGTGACCATCAAACTTGCTAACTTGTAAGAACACCAGTACACTCAAAACCATGTGAGCAGCAGGTTGCAGCACAACAGTGTTGCCTAAGAACACAGGGAGGAATGCAATACCTTGTCCATCTGCTCGATGACAGAGCCTCCAGTAGCTATGTTGCCCTGGCAGGGCTGCATCACAATTTGCTGGCCCATCCACATAACAGACTGCCAGAAGGGGATGTGAGAGAAGGCAGCGCGCACAGTGCAGGCACCCACTTTGAGCTGCATCTTCATGGTGCGTGTGAACCGCTGGTCTCTTGTGCGGAAGAACCCCTTCTCATAGGCATCACCATTAAGCTGCACATCACAGAGCGTGCCATGTTGAACTGTTATGGCAGCAGAATACGCTGACTTGGTTTGACACAACGATTGAGCTTGTAGCTGACAAGCATCCACGACACGGTGCATGGCTGTGCCAAAATGTTGTTACAACCTGGACAAGGCCTTTGAGAAAAGGATTGCAATGCATGGCTGTACAAGCCTGACATGTACAAGATCAGAGCAGCAGCAAGCCCATGAGGCATGGATGTCAGGTTCACGTGGAGGATACACACTTTGCCCTCTTGCTTGTAGTCAGCCAGAACACGCTTGGTTCTGGGGGAGGCGACCTCAGCAATGAGCTTGTCCATGGCGGCCACCTCCTCCTTGTTGGGCATGCGCAGGATGGGCCTCTTCAGCTGCTCTGCCACCAGCAAGGCTGTATCCAGCTGCCGACTGCTACGCGTCCCCACACCTGATTGCCTGCTTGACATGCCATGCAACTTTTGTATCAGGTGTCTGCTAAAATGAAACAGCTGAATAGTCACAGAACATAACAGTCAGCAGGAGGTGTGGCTGTATTGCAAGGTCACATGAAAGACTAATATGAACACATGCTGTAAACAGCTGATGGATATGCCCAAGCACAGACAGGGGGAAAGCTGTGGGAACTGGCTTTACTTGGAGCGCTTTTTCTTCATTGCATTCCTCTTCCAGAGGGCATGGCGCCACCAGCGCTGGATGACGACTGCAGCTCCAGTCATGCTCAACCGCATTGCATGATTCTCAGCCTGCGGAATCTGCAAACACACGGCACAATTTGAGTCTGGATGGCACAAACTCAATCCAATGATGATACAGGTAATTGAATGTACAAGCTCGACTGCTAAAAGTAGGTGCTAGGGGTGGTCAAGAGTTTGCATTCGGCGACCTGTAGCAGGCTGGATGCAAAATTTCAACTAAACCCCTATCAGTAAAAGTTGCAAACTCAAATACACATGCTTAGATTCAACCACCCCTGTACAGAAGACAAGGCATTGGGCACCTGCACTATTTGCAAAACATCTGAAAGGCTCAAGTCACCCTTCTGTCCTCAAGCAAGCGTCATAACTTTGGGCTACACAGTTGTAGAAAGATGAGCAGGGGCTGACCTGTTGATGCATATGCATGGAGCAGCTGAGGGGAAGTAGTATGCAGGTGACCACAGAGCCAGGGTCCCGCACAAACATTGCCAGGTCCTGTACATCCATGGTCATGTCACTCTCACCATCACCCCATTGGCAAAAGGCAAAA
>JAABUO010003289.1_pt1 | contig 19311 bp, 13 predicted proteins | sample 5559291 | NCBI WGS metagenome assembly JAABUO01 (sample SAMN10711878, study PRJNA513372) | rock metagenome | isolation source: Antarctica rocks | place: Antarctica: Victoria Land, Finger Mt sud
AGTTTGGGGGGTGGGGGGGTATTGGCCGGGGGGGGTGAGGGGTGATTACCAGATTTGATAGTTTTTGAGATGTTTTAGGGAGACGTTGTCGAGCCATTGGAGTTCTTCGAGGAGGTCTGAGTTCAGGGAGAAGAGGACGGATGCGCGGTATAGCCTGCCATCTCTGTATCAGCATTTTTTCGGGGTTTCACTTTCAATGCGGGAATCTTACCAGACAGTGTAATGCGCAGGGTTCATGCTGATGGTGTCCTCCGTAAGCTCGAGCACCCGCTCGGACTTCTCGTCTTTGGCCATGACAGCGCGCAAATAGGACATTGCCTCGCTGTAGCTTTCAGTGTAGGCAATTGCGGCGAGGGGGTTGGGGCCGCCGTCGTCTTGGGGGATGGGGATGATGTCGGACCATTCTTCGGAGTCAGTGTATTTGCCCATTACGATTGTTGGAGGTACTCGAATCAGGCAGTATGAAATGGATCCGAGTATTCTAGTGGGGCGAGCTCAGTTGAAGAGCAATAATCAATGCAAGGTGAAGACAATATTAAGCAGGGCTCGATAATCTTAGATTAGATTAGATTAGATTAGGGCTTTTGCCCAAACTTTATTTTCACTTCTACCCTTCCATTCCTTATTTCAGGAGAACTAAGATATTTCCTTATACGTTATCAGTACAAACTCATTTGCTAAGAATCTTAGGAGCTCCATCTTAACAGAACGCTCGCTATCATACTACTTGGTGCACACTAGAGTTCACTTGTTGTCCATAATTATATTTCACATGATATGATTCGTTACGATACAAAGTTGATTCAAATATGAAGTCTATGTCAGCTTGTTGAAAGCCAACTCAATACTAATTAAGCAAACGTATTAGATTTTGAATCTCATGTGTAATTTCCGACTAAGTGTAGTCTCGCTCGAAAAAAGGGGTTGCACAGTTTCAAGCGCCCTAGTCAAGTCGGCCGAGGAACACCTCCCTCTCCCGATTAGACTTTTCGCGGAGTTTTCGAGCACGCCACTCCTCTTTTGTCTCGTTTTTTCTGTTCCTCACTTCTTGCTTGCTGTGGCCAGTGTGATAGCCAAAGAAGATTTCGGCGAATGCATGGTCTTCATTGGCCATGTATTCTGGATCAAGACTTTTATCGACGATCTCGGAGTCAGCAGGGATTAGCCCTCTGTCGCTCGTTGAGTCTTCTGTGTGGATCGGACCGTCTTCATTAATAGTGCGTCGTGGGAAGGTATTGTGCTTTGGAAGATCCTCTCCCTCGTTGGTCTTTTCCTCATTAGTCTTTCGTGGAAGTAGGCTGCTTCCACTGGTCGAACCGCCTCCTGTAGAGGTCTCATCGCTCCAGGGATTGTCGTGAACAGAGGACATTGTGATCTCGGGTTGAGTTTTTCTAGTTTGTAGGGATTACTGATTTGTGATTTGTGATGTCTTTTTCTTTTCGATTGTTTAGGAAATATCAAGAGTGAAGGATGGATAAAAAGGAGGATTCGGACGATGAGTGATCTTTCTATAGGTAGAGGTATATGATTTACAACAATGGCTTCATCCAGGTTTCAATTGGGAGAAAACAATGGTATTTCGAACAATGAGACAACAAATGATTCCGACTAGTGGTGTGGTCGGTGGACAGTATAGCTTGGATCCGTTTATTGAATGATTGTTCTTCCGCGGATGCTAATCCGCGATACAGACAAAGAGATTTGAAAACGAGACGTAAATAACAGAACAATGGCATAGTCCGAAGTTGGCTAAAGAGAGCTGTGGGTGCGCAATCTTACTAAGCTGTACGTGCATACTGGATGTGGAATATTCAATATTGACGTATCAAGAAACTTATAATAATTGAAACATATTGCTTACATTGAAACATTAGGATTGAGGCCGTACTTCCGGATAGAATGGCTGCAAGGCTATTAATGAGAATCACATAAAACTATGTCGTTGTAATGGATACTCACGGGAGAGGTTAGTGATCATGAGAAAGTGTGCATTGATCATAGCTGCTAGAACTAATAGATATCCAGCAGCCAGAACCGCGCAGCCTAAACCCAGGATGCACATAATGCCAGACTGAGTATTAATAAAAGCTGAAAGAGTGTTTTGTGCCGAGAAGTCTATGTACAAATATGTTGCAAGACCTCCCCAATTAGTGGGTTTTGCAAATGTATTTCCTGCGGAGAAGCTCCTGGATACACATGTTGCAAGGCTCCAGAATCAGTGAACGTCATAGGAATTTTTCTTGCCAAGAAGCCTACCCCGACACAACTTCCATATCGTCAGGTTCGTCCTCATCTCCTTGCCCCTGATACTCTTCATCTTCCGGATCGCGTTCACAGGGTAAATAGAAGGACCGGGAGAACCGGTCGTTAGATTCAGGTATCTCTGGGAGCTCGCCATCGTAGACCATATTATCCTCAACCTCTTGGTCCATCCAGCCCATCTCTTCTTCTTCGTCAACATGCGTGAGTACTTTTCCCCAAAGCTCCTTCCTCATCTGCTCTTCTTCTGGCTTTAGCGGAGTAAGTTGTGTAGCCCAGTCGACCATGACCATCAACCGCATCAGCCCGGCATCTGTATTGATGGGCATCCTAGGTTCCTTTTCAAAGATTTCTGTACGGCAATGCGGACAAGAACTGTTATTCTCACCAGTCAAAGGGCTAAGCCATTGAGAGATACACCTAGATCCCACAAGATGCCCCGCCGGACAGGGTAGCCGCACAGGATGCTCGTCTGGATGTGGAGTGAAAAACGAAATTCGACATATCATGCAAGGGTCGGTGTCCTTAGGAAGTTCCTTAATATTGACTGGGCGCAGGCTGCGCAAGAACTCGAGCGACTTTGGAAGAGGCCAGTCGGGTTCAGCTGGAGCACCTTCTGGCAGGGTTGTGAAGTCAAGAACTGTCTCCTCTTCGTTAGTTGAGGCCCCTGGGGCAGTGTCGAGGTTGGATGACATGGCTTTCTTTCTAGTATGATTCTGGTTTTTGGTTGTTTTGTCGTTGTGTCTTAGTATGCTGATTTTGTATCGAGAATTCTTGAAGGGAAAGGGAGGTTCGTAGGTAGGAGATCTTACCAATGCTATATTTCCGTGCAAAGTGCTAAGTATCCGACAGCAAGCCCTGAACAGTGATGTTTAGAGCACTAAGCTATTGACCTCGAGACCTGAATTGTTAGACAATGGACCTTGAGAAGAGAATGTTGAATCTATCTTGTATTTTGTGATCGTGGGTTGTGTGGTTAGTCGGTGCCGAAGTTGTTCCGGTTATGTTAATCAAAGCATATTAGTTCCCACTTGAAGCACTTCTTATGTTCACATTTGTATGACTAGTTATCGCTGTTGATCCTTCAGTGCCGCTGTTAATCCGCCACTCAACAAACTCAATGCCTAGCCGCCCATCAAAGCAGCACGTATTTTCCTTCTGCTTCATGTCGTCTCACTTCTGTTACCTATCCTTATAACCGCGGGCCTTAATTTTATGAGGCGCCTCTGGAGATATTCAAGAAAGCGATCATGCACCTGGCGAGGTGATGTTATAATCGCAGATTCACCCAATACGACCTGCTGGACTGGGAACAATGTCACTGATTTTGACATGCGACTCACAGCATAGGCCCTAGGGGTATGTCATCGAACCCCTACACGGTACCTGGCATCGATGTGTCTTCCAATTTTTTTGTCTGGATCATGGATCAGAAGACCTTGTAGTAACAATAAAGGTTGAAAGGAGTCCTTTATCGGAACGCGCTTTCTCAAGAAAGTCCAGAGTTGGGACAAAGCCATTGTCAATAGACAAGACCATTATCCACTCTTATCAAGGTAAGACCTGCTCAAGCGTCGACCCAATTCCTTCTTGCTTCTAATTTCATCAAAACACTCTTTTCAGTATCACATCATACGAGACTCGATCAAAATAACTCACCAAAATAGGCTTCCTTTCAATCAACAACAAAAACCCCTTAATTAAAATGTCGGCACACGGACACAGCAACTCTTCGTCGGTCGACAGAGAAAGAAAGCCATTCCTAGACGAAAGACCTTTGGATTTCGCCAGACCAGAGGAGATAGCGAGGGTAATAGACGAATTGAAGCTCCAGCTTCCGGACGTTGTTTATTACTTGAACGCTCTTACAATATGTCGACTTGGGAACATAGACTCGGATAATCGCACTTGCCCTATATGTAGAGAGGACTTCGCCAATGACGGATATACCTTGCCTGATGATAGCGAGAACAGGCCGGAGGTCCCTCTGAGAATGACGTGTGGCCATATATTTGGAAATAGATGCATAACAGCCTGGCTTGCTAGGAATAACGGTTGTCCGTATTGCCGAAAAGAACTCTTCCCTCAGTTACCGAGTATTCGGACCGAAGATGGGATTAGGTGTCGCTTAGGGTTTTTGGAATTCACGATGATTCGGCAACCCCTGGATGCACACGATGAGGCAGTAAAAGCGTGGCTACAGAGACGGCTTGAGGAGATGCAGGAGCTGAGTGCGCAACCCGATGGCCAGGAAGAAAGGGCAAGGGAATCTTACGGAGACCTGGAGGATGAATTTGAAGATGATTTAGAAGAGGGCGAGATATTGGAAGAAGAAGAAGATGTCGGCTGGTATAGACACCGGAATCAGCGAATATACTCCACTGACCTCGAAGAAACAAGCCAAACCTTAGAGGAGGATGTCGAGGCAGACAATGAAACCGAAAACACCGATGAGGAAGATGCGGAGGAACAAGACGAATTCGAAAACACATCGGAAGATAACGAATAGAGTCCTAGGGACAGGTGCCGGACTTGCAACAGTATGGTGAGTGCACCGTTTCTCGCGCGTCTTAGATTGTACGGGCTGAAGCTTTTGCAAATCAGCAATTTAAAAAGGTTTTCTGAATTCCGTAGTTTTGTCATTTCAAACGGTAGTAAGATGGACATGGCTTGTTTCTGCAGATCAGAATTCGTCTTTTTCAAATCCAGCAATTAGACTTTTTGAACAGCATTATGTTTGAATTAGCTTATTCGTAAGGACGATGAGTTTAATTTCGTTCCCGTAGCATTCCTTAATGCCTTGGCATAAGTCAGTAATCAAGTACATAGAGAAGGGGTTGATTTTCATACAACCAGACTACGTTCCGTCAGCTTAAAGTCATTGCAGATGAGACATCTTACTGTAAATTCCTTGCGTGTTGTAGAAACTTGACTTTCGTGCATAACAGAGCCATTGTTAGAATATTCCGCTCATTGAAAAACGGTGTCCCGAAGCCTGATCGAACGAATATTAGAACGAGTTGCCCCTGTTCACTTCTTTCTTCCGTTAACGATCTTCATCTCTCCACACATCAAAATCAAACACTCAGTCATACCAGAATTCAACCACCGCAAATTACTTCCAACATCAATTTTTCTCGGCACAGTCAAATAAGACTGAGACCTGCCTAACGTCAGCGAATCAAAATCCTCGTCAGTACTGTAAGTTACTCTACAAGAATAAGGCAGAATGGCCGGAAAAGAGTCAACCCAAACCCCGAGAGCAGCCCCTCCACTGCCTTCAATACCACTCCTAAGAGCCGGGATTGCGTTGCCCTGGCCGAACATAGACCCAAACGCAATTCCTGAGTCTGATTCCATCACTTTCACATACAGTCTCCATCGACCTTCTCTCTGCGAGATCCCCGGAAATGACCGTAAATGCTCCCTCTGCCTCGAGTCCTTCCCGACAGGCATTCCAGAGGGCGTCAGCTACAAGACCATGGATCATGGTAAGGAATTTGCTCTCGAAGTTCCTCTCTGCCTACCGTGCTGTGGTAGCATTTACGGGGATCAATGCCTTATGGGAAAATGGCTCTCTTAACTCTCGGGCCAAAATAACCACCATTGACCGTTTTGCAGTCATGAACTCTTCACTAAACCAGCCGAGATTGGGACTGAAGAATGGAAGGAGCGAGTCCGTCGCTGCATAGACTGGGCCACACAAGAAACATGGCGACGCATCATGGGAGGTCCCGAGGAGTGGAGAGAAGTCGCAGGTGAGACATTAAAGCGGTGGGAGCAGGTGTCAACAGCTGATAAGCTTAATGAATACTTCGCGAGAAAGCAGTCGACATTGCGAAGGGAACGCGAGCGAAGGGAACGTGAACGAGGCAAACGTCTCAGAAATCCACCCACGCTACGGGTTGCAGTCATTGACGCCCTAGAGCGCATTGTATGGGAGCTGGATCGGGTGGAACCGAGAAGAGACATAGGTTCCATGGCGCTTGACGAAGTAAGGATGATAGCAAGCTTTCGGTTCGGTGTCCAAACCTATCCCCTTCCAGAGGCCGAAGCTTGTCATGGACGTATCGTGCTTCGAGGATTCGATGAGCATCGAGCAGAGGTTGCGTGGCTGCTTTCTCAGCTGCGCTCCCGACGGCCAAATTCCGGGGTGGAGACTGTAACACCGCAGTCCGCAAACTAAGAAGGAGGTCAACAAAATGACAAGGAGACGTAAGGGCAAGCATGATTTGCGGGAGATACGAGTGAAGACTATCGGATAGCATAAATAGCCTTCGGAAGAAATTTGAGTACCTCCGTTTATTCTCATCTTGGAGTATTTACCTGTTTTAGATATATAGAATAGATTTAATTGTCATCACTTTCAATTTTTACAGCTTGAGCAGCGTCCCTTACAAGTATTAGAATATTCCGGTCTCTAGAGTAGGCTATTATATTAGGTATTGTTGAAGCCAATAGAATTAGTGAACCGACAGTGAACGATAAGAAGGAATTTCGATACCTTCAGATTCCCTGCCCAAGGCACGGATTTTTGACGTCACAGACAGTCATTCAGTCTCAAGCACCTAAGGATTCACAACTCCGTGCTGAAGAGATGACGGTCAATAAAAGTTCCTGTTACAAGCTGCCCAAGGGAACAGGTGATGTGCCGGTTTCGTAATTAGCTACTACTTCACAGTTGGTATTAAAATGTCACGGAGGACTCACAACTAAGAGATGAGAGTATCGCTCATTTTGTTATGGAACTCAACCCTGTATAAGAAAGTGGGACTTGAAGTTAAGATCTATCAGATCTGTTAAGATAATCTCGACAAAGATTCGAGAAAAAATAATGTCGTATTTTCGTAATGCCCTCGAGTGTCTTGTGTCGCAGAACTGGCATTCACTGCCGGATTTCGCGTCCCGACAAAGCCATTGCCAAGTTAAAAGATAATAGCATTGACGAGCCCATGGTCTTGACTATCGAGATTCCTTTATTCGCGGATTGTCAGTATAGATCTTATATCATTTCTCATCTTCCATCCCCAACCATCATTTTTCCACCTACATTTTGCTTAAATTAACAATTACAACAACGATAAATCAAGAACACCGGACAGTCTAATAGCATAGAAAAAAACGTTGAGATGGAAGATCATAGGGTGGAGAATTATATTGTGGCAGCTGATTCAACGAACCTGAAAGGCCTGAAAGGCGACATGATCGCAGCCATAGCTTTGCGGACGCCAAACCACGACCCAGAAGCTATACCAGTTCCCGAGTCAATTGCATTTCTACACGGATTACCGCGTCGTCCATGCCAAGAATTAGGTCCATGCCCAGTCTGCTTGGAGAATTTTACCACTTGTGGTCCCGGCAGTGGGATGAATATTTTCGAAGAACTAACAGAGGGTCCCGAAGCCGCGTGTGTTTTACCGTGCAGGCATACTATTGGCAGTAACTGCTTACGTATCCTCTTCAGCCCTTTCGGGACTGCTCAAGCAAACAGCTGTCCACTCTGCCGCCGGGAATGCTTTGCAAAACAAGACATATCATACAATCCGAGAGGGATAGATCGCGGTCTTCATTTGATCGCCTGGTCTATTCAAGAGTGTCAACGCATGCTTCTGGAGTGCTCAGAAAAGAGAAAGCAGGACGTAAGCGACACGATAGCGATGATGGAGAGACATCGAGAGAAACTCGAACGCTACAAAGCCGAGATGCAGACAGGACGTAGCCGGCTGATATCGATGGTCGTGGACGTGATCAACCAGGAATTGGAACAAGGGGATTTTGAAGTAATGATGAGCGATGCGGTTGTACTGGGGTCGCCAAGGATAACTTATGAGGATGTAGTGAGAGTGCTCGAGATTGCCCAGATGGTGAGCTCAGAAGAAATAGAGCGCGAGGGAGAAACAACAAGAGGGGAAGAGATAACGAGCGAGGAAGAAACGACGAATCAGGAGATGTGGCTGACGAGTTTGGATCTTGAGGAGATACGAAGGCGGCTGTCGCGAATAACCACAGCAACGATTGACCAGCTGCTGAGGCAAGGGCAAAGGAGAGAGTAGACAGTGTGTATGATGCCTAATGCGACGTTGATAGATGATGTATATAACCGTCACGCTTTCATAAACAATAGAGAGCGGGCATGGCAAAATGCTAGAGACTTAGCTATGAGATGCGTACCTGCGAGATTGACAACAACGAACAGGAGTTGGCAAACAAGGATTGCTGGCTCTTGAAGAATTAGCTCGTACAAAAAAACACTTACATGAAAGATTTTGCTTACGCTTATGAAATTTATGATGAGCGTGGAAACACCAGACAAGGAAAAGGGGTCCAGCCGCAAACCTTCATCTTGTGATGGCTTGGCGTCTTTTTACTGCGGCAAGTAGTCCATCAAGAACCAGTAGCTGGGTTTTCATGAGTACGTCTAGTTGCGGGTATCTCTGCTGTAGAAACAATTGGTTTGTAATTTTGCATGGAGATATGGCTATTTGGAACAGGAATAGGTTACCTGTAACTTTTTATTATCAAGATACCCTCTAGATCACTTGCAATCAGAGGAAATCTGGAAAACACTGTTAGTCAAAACATGTACGGGAGGAAGTTAATGATGTAGCAGTTTTCCGAACCGGATTTGATGTCATCGAAGGTGCTTTGGGTCATTGTTGCATGGCATTGGGCAGAAAGACCCAGTTCGTGGCTAAAGAGCTAGCATCTTCTAACATTGCAGTCGATGTTGTACTAGCGCAAATAGTCAGACCAGGGATTAAGAAATTCTGGAGCATTTGAAGATGTTTCCAGAGCCACTAACCATTGGTACGGAGCCGGAGCTGCGTCGCTAGCGGCTGTATTTGGATCCCTTAAGCTTTGGAAGGCCTATGAGTCTTCCAAGTACCAGGTATACCTTTGCTAGATAGTCCTTTCATTCGTTATCATCAGACACATGTTTGGTTTTCCTCCTCTTACCCCTCCTCGTATCACCAGACTTTCGTGCCGCCGCCGAAGTCTCCCTCACCCTAGTCGGCCCCTCAGGGAAATCTTCAACTACCCGGTCATCATCCTCCTTTTCCCCCTCAATAAATACCATATCCCCAGTAGCACCAAGAACATCCTCAGCCGCCTCCTCAAGCAATATCCCCAATGCCAGTAACGCAGACCCATCCATACTGCTGAAGTCCACCTGTCCCCTGTTCACAGTCGCCCGGCTATAAAAGTCCGAGGCATACATGTGTATAGCTTTGAGTAAATCCGAATCTGGGAGTTTCTGCTCCTTGGTCAGATGTCGATCCGCCCAGTAGAAATCATCTTCCTCGTAGCGCTCGGGAGCTTTGCTGCGGCGGAAGAGGACTTCTTCGGGTGGAATTGGCACTGTGCTGGACGAGGCGGTATCTCTGTTCTTCGAGGCAAATGGGGTTTCTGGAAGGAAGCCGGTAGAGGAAACACGGCCTGCTAAGATTAGAATGGGCAATAGGGCGTTTTGACGATGTGGAAGATGGGTACCGGCGACAGCGTCATAGACAGAAGCTTGACGTTTCTGCTTCGAGGAGCTTACATCTAAGCGGCTTGTGCTTGCTTGAGATGTCGTCCTTAAGGGAGCACTCCGGCCCATGGTCGCTATTCTCGAACCATAAATGAAGCAAGTTGGAGGACATCGAGGACGTGATAACTCACTAGCTTGAATGCGGAAACTTTCCGCACACCATCCCTTGAAGTACAGCCCGCTAATATGCCCCAACCCATTCATGCATGAATCCTACCTCCTAAGTCGTGAACTCGGAACCCTTACCCCAAAAGCTCTACAACAAACCGAAACCAATCGTCTTCTATTCGCATTACAAGCAGCGCCTGGCATAAGATTTGACGGCACTGATGGCGCAACACATGGGGCCGGTCAAAGCCATGGTGGTAGCGAAGGGGACGTATGGGCTCATAGGGCCGGGGTGAATTGCATCACGATCGACAAACTTGAAGGGAAATACATGCTATCTGGAGGCGCGGAATCAAGCATCAAGCTCTGGGACCTCGAAAGCGCTGAAAATACGCTCAAAAGCTTCACCTATCGGCCTGCAGGGGCGGTACAAAAGTATGACTATACGGTTGATGCGCTACGAAATAGAGCTGAGCTATCCTTAGATCTTCTTCGTCCCACAAGTTTGGCATCACGCACTTGTCCTTTTACCCCTTCGACTCGCTTGCCTTCCTTTCGTCATCGTACGACCACACCCTCAAGATTTACGCTACTGAAACCTTGACGCCTTCCGCTTCATTTGACCTTGATTCCGTTGTCTATTCTCACGCGCTCTCTCCCATTGCGGATCATGTTCTAGTTGCGTGCGCAACACAACATCCAGCGATACGTCTGGTGGATCTTCGATCAGGCGCGAGCGCCCATTCGCTTGCGGGTCATCAAGGCGCTGTACTGTCAGTCGCATGGAGTCCACGGGACGAACACGTTCTAGCTAGTGGTGGCTCGGACGGAACCATAAGGCTTTGGGATATTCGCCGCAGCGCTGGTAGTCTGGGAGTGATGGATCTAGAAGACTCGGTTGGTATTGGCGGAGAGGATGGGTTAGGGACGAATGCACGTTATCGAGAGCGAGGGAAAGCGCATATTGGTGCCTGTAACGGCGTGGTATGGACGGAAGATGGGAAATCCCTTGTCAGCGCTGGCCATGACGAACGGGTGCGCGTATGGGATGTAAAGGCTGGTGCCAACGCTCTGGCCCATTTCGGTCCGATGATCAAGAACACCCATTCCTCCACGTTGTTGCCAATGGTCGTGCCTGGCGATGCGGTAGTAGGAAAGCGACAAGTCATGGTATATCCCAACGGAAAGGAAATGCTAATGTTTGACCTATTTGAGGGAACGTTATTGAAACGGCTTCGTGCTCCTGGAAGTCCCATAGCTCAGGCTCAAGGAGGTGCTGGGCAGCGAAATACCAAGAGCGGAGTGGCTTCGCTAGCATGGCGAGCAGGAGACGTAACAATGTACTCTGCGCACTCAGATGGGGTAGTCCGGGCTTGGCTCCCAAGAACGGAAGAGGAAGCTGAGCTAGATACAGACGAGGTAAGGGAGGTTGATGAGAGGAATGACGATGGTAGGAAGAGGAAAAGACAGGCTCTAGACGATGTGTTTAGGGATTTGACTAGACAGAAAATCACATTCACTTAGAAAGGAATGAATACTGACCTACGTAGGCCACTTCTCCAATTAACCTAGTAGTGCATGCTTTGCAATCTAAATCGTTTCAACGGTTACGTATTCTCGAAAAGTTGTTGAGACTAGTCGTTCGGGTAAATATATCGAAATTGGGTTGGTAGTTTTCCGGCCTACGTTATTCTCCTCACTTCAAGTGTAGCCTCGGCATCTTCACCTTCTAGTTCAATGAGACCCCCGGCTCGTATGCGTTTTTTCCACTTTTCAGCTTCGTGTCTTGCGAGAACAATTGTCATTCGGAGAATCGGTTTCTGATTCTCAGCAACCGGGGCTTCAACCAAGGATCCATTTACAGCAGATGGAGAGGCCGTTCCCATTGGCGTAAATGTCCATCGGCCAAAAGCCCAGTTGAGGATATAGTCAGCAGTAACTTGCCCTTGAAATATCACTGCTGCTGCTGCATGACCGTCGGATGATGTTGGCGGTTTTGAGGAAGCTACTATAGCTTTTATTCGATAGATTTCGTCCTTCGGTGCTGACAGTAGGAAGGTTTCCAGAGCTTCAAGGTTGACACCCCGAGGCGTAATTCCCTTAGATGATAGGATGACGGAAAGTACTTCGACTTCGCTCTGATGGTCTGATGAATGGTCGTGGACGTGCTCCTTTTCAACAGGCATGTCCGCCGCTTGAGCCATAGCTTTAGCTAGGGCACTGTCCAGCCCAAGCAACACGTGTTTATCCACACGGCCTTTGTCGGACTTGACATTTGCCACCTGCAGCTCCAGATCCCCCACTCGGTCTAGACAATCTTCGTACATCCTCTCACTGACATTCTCCCATTTATTGAAAACGATTAGGTCCGTAAACCTCGCCTGAAGCTTGGCCGTGTAGCTCGTATCATCATAACCCTTCCAATTTTCCACATCAATTACCACAACCACGCCGTCCAGCACATAGTGTCCTGACTCTCTGCCGAGTCGGTTCACCTCCATTGCCAACGTGGCGGGGAAAGCGCTTCCGCTAGTCTCGATAACGATACGGTTCGGAGCAACATCTTTACGGAGCGTTTCCAGTGCATCACTAAGCTGACCGACGAGGTTGCAACAGATACAGCCGTTGAGAAGTTCTTGGACACCAGATATTGCGGAGGATGAGGCCAATTGGGAATCGATTGCCACGTCGCCAAACTCGTTCTTCAGTAGCGCGAGCTTGTAGTCCTTCGGCAGCTGAGGGATGAGATTCAGGAGAACTGTAGTCTTGCCCGATCCTAAAAATCCTGTCAGGATGGTGATTGGGGTTGACATAATGTTATATATTTGTTATACGTGAGCCGGAATATAGTCAGTCCCTGCAGTGATCTAGTGGTTTGCTTATCGATTGCCCCCACTAAGAACCCCTTAACTCAACTTACCTTACTTCTACGCGCTGCAAGCTTATGAGCAATAGAATAAGAGCGTAATGTAGAACGATGCACAATCGTAAAGTGGGAAGGAGTGAGGCAGCTCCTGATGTCCCTTGGTCCATCTCTCCTTGGCTGAAACAGTGGAGAGCAATTCCCTAATCCCTGACCACAAACGTCATTTCACATGAGTGCAGCGGTGTAAACAAACCTATAACTACTCTACCACTCTGTAAACTCAATCTCAACCTCAGCTTCAACTTCAACCTGTCAACCCCAAAACCAAATAACAAGGTTGGTAAAACTAATTCTTCTCTGGGTTCCCATTATTGATGTAAGCTAATCGCCAACTCAAGATCCCTACTTAGAACAAAACCCAAACACACAGATGGATTCTCTCAAAAACGCCGTCGGCATGGGCGACAACAAACAGAACCAACCCGCTCAGCAATCTCAAGGTGGCGGCTTCCTAGGTGGCATTGGAGACAAGCTCAATACCGCTGCGGGAGGTGGGAGGGAGAGTGAGAAAAACGAGGATTTTCTTGACAAAGGTAATTAATTGGATCCCGAACTGAGTCATTGCAGTGATCATAAAAGCATATACTGAGCAAGTCATCACGTGTTTATAGGTGTAGATGCGGTTCAGCAATATGGTTTGGGCCAGGGACCTCAGGATAATGAGTCGGCGGTTGAACAGGCAAAGGACGAGCAGATTTCGGACTATATTCGGGGCCAGTACAAGAGTCAGACAGGGAGCGATATTCCGATTAAAGACAAGTAAAGCGAGAAATGTGGGGTATGAGGGATGGCTGACTGGCGGTCAGGTTGCTTTGTAGCTTCTAGATGTCTGGGTGGAGGTAGAAGGCAGTCCAATCCATTTGCTTCAAGCTGAGAGCAACAGATCAAACTTGCATAGATTCGTGTTGTTCTTATTGATCCGTGCAATTTGCAAGCTATCATTTTTGGTGATGAGTATTTACAACATTGCTCGCCCGCTTCCTGGGCTGGGTTTTTCGAGCCCCAAATAGTCCGCAACTTGTGGAAGACAGCCAAAACCGAACCAATGGTCTATCTCTCCCCTGGAATTTGTAGCTAACGCAGGATTAGCGGGGTTGCTTTCATCTTGGAGTTGAGGAAAAAGTTACAAACTCACCGACAAACCAAGGCAGTCCAAAGCTGCCAGCAGCAATGGCCTCGTCAGTATTAGCGGTCAATAGCTTTTTAACCTCGTCGGTTTTACACTAAATATAACCTGTCAATTTCAAAGTACTCATGGTCTTCCATAATATATCTCTTATGGCTCACCTTCGCCAGAATTTCCTTTGCACCACTTTCTCCCAAGATCTTCGTTAAGATCGGAAGTTGGCCGTCGGGGGTATGTATCTCATTACGCTTCGCAAACGAGCTATGGAACAGGGCATCGATGGTTTCTCCGAGTCGCTCTGGATGTAAGAGCGTTATGGCACACAACGCTCGTTGTGTCTGACTCTTGTTAGACAAATAACGAGCAATTGCTGATAATAATTACCGATAGACTGAGAGCAGGAAAGCCTGGAGGCAGTTCCTCTGCCATTGGCACATTGAATAAGCGCGCGAAACGAAGGCGCTCATGACCGACATATTCTCCTTTGTCTAGACTGATCTTTAACCGATGGTTTGAGGCAAATTACGGGACTTCCTTAATTTACTTTTGATCTTGATTGGGGGAGTGTTTCCACAAGCTACCATGATGCCTCCTAGGAAAACGGGGATGATGCTGACATCGCATTGCTTGAATATTGATGAATCCTATTATGGGGGTTCTAGGTTAATCCCCTCTCAAGGCTTTGAGGTAATTGAGCAGAGAATTTCGCTGTACGGATTTTGAGAGTGGACTTTATACCACAAAAAAACTTTAGATATAGCGTTGCGTAACTGTTTCATCCGCTCGTTCTCTTGAACCAGGAAACCAATTGATTAAGTAGACTAAAAGGGGGTATTCAAAGCCTTATTGAAAGTAAGGAACAATCTAAGGATAGGAAAAAAACTGTAGAGAAGGGCTGATCCGTGATAGAGCAGGTAGGTCGACAGGGAGAACCGAGTCACAAAAAATCTCGCTCACCATGATAACATAAAATGCCAAATATGCAAATGGGCTGACTGTATCAACATACAATGTGAGCTTTGGCTTTGCCATGCTTCTCAAATCCTCGACAGTAGCTATTCAAGTGCTGAATTGAAGAGGAGCGCGAGAGAAAGTGGTATATGTTTGAGGATGCAGGAGTGGTAGAGTGATGCTCGAGGGCTGTGGATGATTTGGTATGGGCGAGGGGAATCCGGCCTTTGCCGGATCATGTGACTACCCACCCAAACCAGACACGCCAGACTAATCCGTTTGCCTTAAAATCTCTAACACTTAGGCATTACCTTTGCTTCCAAGCACTTAGATACTCTAAAAGAGTGATGGGATTGTGGAATGGATCACAGTTGAATGCTAATAGTATATATCTCTATCTCGGGAGGTTGCCCGTAAAGGAGCGTAATCCGTCTATGTATAGACAAAGAAAAAGACAAGGAAGACCAACTCAAAATCGTTAAAATCGTTAAAATCTTGAAAGATCATCAAGCATCAGCCCTTCCGCAGATAGTCCGTGGGTCGACATCCACTCATCCGGATCTACTCGCATAGCGCTCGCGCCATGGCGTTGCCCAAGCCTTCAACCTATGTACTCGTTAGATACCAAGTCATACCACACAGGATCTGAATAAAACATACCAACGGCTTCCGCATGATCGAAAAATGATCACCGTCTACGACTTCGCACTCCACCCCCGGAACCAGCTTCTCCCATCCATTGGCCCCCAGCTCAGATCTCGGGAGCAAAAGCCACCGCTGTGCCGGATTCAAATCCGCGGCATCGATTCCCCGCGCCAAACCTACGCTCTTCGCAGCGCCATCACGGGCCCAAATGACCCGACATTTGGGGAATCTCGGCCCTACCATGGGAGTAGGGCCGTAATTCTCTAGAAGTTGGATGCTCGTGGCGAAGTGCTGCCGCACGTTCTGATGCTTTGCACTTTGCGATGCTCTCGGCTTCTCGGTGCCTTGCGAGCCGGCAGCTACGAGCATGTCGATTGTTTCGTTTGGTAGAGGTGGCATGGTGTGGGGACAGGGGGCATCGATGAGGATGAGACGTTCGACGTGTTTGCCTAGTGACATGAGCTGCACAGCTGCTTCGTAAGCGTAGGTACCGCCAATGGACCATCCGCCGAGACTGTAAGGGCCAGACGGCTGAAGCTCTAGGATCTTATTGACGTAGGAGCGGACGACGGTTGGGAGGGAAGGGGGATCATTGGCTGTTAATCCTAGGAGAGGGCTATCGAAAGCGGTTACTGCAAAAGAATTACAGATCGGTGGGAGATGGAGGTATGAGGCCGCGCAGCCTGAACCGTCAGGGAATAAGAATAAATGCGGTTGAGACGACTGAGCTGAGCCTTGAAGGTATATGGCAGTTGGCTGCAGAGCCTCAGTATAAGGTATACTAGGCATAACCTGGATACTCTCAGCCGGACTGCTAGTTTGCAAATGTGCCTGGGCTTGAGCGTAAGTGGGAAAGTCGTAGAAGAACGACGGGGACAGCTTCAGACCAGTCTGAGCCTCCACAACGCTGAGAATTGAAAGACTTAGTAGCGAGTCCACGCCCAGGTCGAGGAAAGTAGCCCCGGCCCGAACTTCAGCTTCGGTAATCCCAACTTCCCGTGACACAATGCTCAGGAAGGTCTGCGCATGGTTCTCGTAAGATCCCACATTTGCAGATGTGGAAGACGAAGGAGTTATGACTCCCGTCTGCTTTGAGGAACTTGACGATTGGCCGCTTGATCCACCAGACGAACCGCATTTAACCTGGAAATATGCCTTTAGCTGTCCGACTGTCGTGTGGGTTTGGAGCAATGACGTTGAAAGCTCAATTTGAAGTATTTCTTGGAGCTTAGATAGAATGGAAATCGTCAACAGAGAGTCAACACCCACGTCCTCGAATCGTGTGGAGTCGCTGAATTCGTTTATTCTCATACCAAGTTCAGAGGCGATCAACGCAAGAACGTTTTGGAATACGCTCGACCCGTGACTATCTTGGCTAATATCTGCTGGCTTACCTCGATCACACAATGCAGGGGCTTCTACCTCAGGTCGTTGGGGCGGCTTGGGCCCGTTCTTCGATGGGAGTAATTTTGCCAACACAGCTTTTTGAATAGCCTGAAACTTCACGCTTTCGAACGCAGCCACTATTTGGTCTCCATCGAATATATATACGTCTCCCATCATAATACCACGATTGCCGATTGACCGCATTCTGACGTGATTTTGGTAGGTTTTACCTCCTTGAAGATCCGGAGATATACGCATGCTCTTCCAGCCTTGTGAGATATAACCAATATCCGGGGGAGTCTTGTCGCTAGAGTGAAGAATAAACCCAGTTAGATGGCAGAGCGAATCAACCCAGTAGGGATGACAAGTAAACTTTCCCTTGTAAGGTTTCAGAGTAATCCTCGCTGTAGCCTCTAGTGCTGAGCTGTCCATGATGACCTCGTCCATCCCTTGAAAATGCTCTTCATAATCAACAAACGAGGAAAATATCTTGTATACCATGCCTTTTAACATCCTATGAGCTTGGCCTTTGATAGAATGGTCAGAAAGCTGTTGTATGCGTAGTTGGTAGAGATAGGCGTTTCGCTCCCAGATGTTCGTCCAATCAGTCGTCTGACAATATCGTGTACTGAGGCGAACATGATCGATCAATGTGCCGTTCACCATTGAGCTGATTTTAATCTCCAGCGTAGGTGGCTCACTAGCCCCATCCTCGACAGCAGCGAGCTGCACTATCTGTTGAATGCTGTCTGGTTGGAGGATGAGTGGCTTGAAAATCTCCAAGTCATTCACTTCCACAACGGAACTATCATTTTCTCGATGAGATAGCTGTAGAATGTGCTTCGTCGCCGTCATAGCCATGTCAGCATATATTGAGCTTGGGCATAAATGAGAGTCGTGCACAAGGTGGCCCAGAGCAACCTTTTGAAGTTCAGGTTCCGAAAAGTCTGTGATGAAGGTCCACGTTGCTCTATTATTGTTTTCTACTTTACCTTCAAGTCGATGCACCGATAGGCTAAGTGGCTCCGTCTTCAAATCTTGAAGGGTCTTCGGCACTGCTTGGTTTTTCTGTATACACCAGTCTCCTTCATACTGTATCCAGTGATTTTTCAAGTCAAATGCATAAGTTGGAGTATCTATCAACTTCACACAATCTTCATATCCTCGATGGTAATCAGTCCATGAAACGTTGACTCCGCCCATGTACGCAGCCGCAGTGCTTTGTGCCATAGTCTTCCAGTCACTTTCTCGTCGACTCAATGATGGTAGTGCTACACCTGCACTATCACCAAGAATCGAGGCAAGCATGGGGAGACAGACAGGATGAGGACCTATTTCAAGCCACACGCTTGGGCTATCAACCTCCCCGAAAGTTTGACATGCTATTACAGCATCGACAAACTGGACTGGCTGCCTAGTTTGAGAGACGAGATAAGCCGCGTCGAAAATTCCTTCTGCGTTGATTATTGATCCAAGGAGGCTGGAGGCCACTGGTACATTTAGCTTAGAGAAGGAAGCCATTTCACACAGCTGCTCATACTCTGAGCAGATACTATCCATCTGCGACGAATGAAACGCGTAGGGTATTTCCAGGAATGTGCTTGCAACGCCATTAGACTGGAGCTCCAATTTCAACTGCTGTACGTCACTTTGTTCGCCACTTATAACCGTCTTGTCTTTTGTGTTAAAGCAGCTGATCTCGCAAGAAGAAAAGCGAGGGTTCTCGATGATGGATTGAACGGCAGAAGCTGACGCGCTGGCGACGAGCATACCGTGTGTATGTGATTCACAGGTTCGTTCTAGCAGCAGCGCTCTCTGTCCAACAAGATAGAGCGTATCGCTCTCACTGAGTACACCAGCAATACACAGCGCTGCATATTCTCCAAGACTATGACCAATAACTAGGCTTGGTTGAAGGCCCCAGGACTTCCACAATGTTGCCAGAGCTATTTCGAGTGCAACTAACGCTAGTTGCATCTGAGCAGGTTCCGGGGTATTCGAATCTATATGAGTGCCAGAAATTACACTAATAAAAGAAGGCACAAGAAGATATTGACACACATTATCGAGGGCAATAATATGCTGACGAAAGCCTTCCGAGGTCTGAAATAGTTCGCGTCCCATTCCCAAATATTGTGATCCCTGGCCAGTGAATACAAATACAACTTTAGGGTCTCTGTTTACGGGCGAAGGCTGCCTACGTGCTGCAATCTCGTTCTCCAAGTACCTCAAGATCGCATCAGAGTTGTGTGCGGAGCAGGCGAATCGATAGGTATGATGCATTTTTCTTGCTGTAGTTGCATAGCCCAGGTGCGATATCTCCAGCTTCGGCTTTCTTGCAATGAACTCAATCAATCGTTCAATATTCGAGTAGTATGA
>JAABUO010003291.1_pt1 | contig 19301 bp, 14 predicted proteins | sample 5559291 | NCBI WGS metagenome assembly JAABUO01 (sample SAMN10711878, study PRJNA513372) | rock metagenome | isolation source: Antarctica rocks | place: Antarctica: Victoria Land, Finger Mt sud
GCCTAGACCAAGGGCGGATACGTGTGGTCCGTTCTGACCGAGACGGATCAGTTTCATCGTTCCTCCGTATTCGTAGAAAGGCCCTCTATGATGGATGGCGATCAACGCGTTCGGCTTCCTCATGGAGGAAATTGCCTGCACAAGAGATGCCGAAGGTTACCGGGCGAACTCTATTTTGTTAGGACGGAAGAGGCAAGGACAGCGCGCGACCAATCCTACGTGCATTGTGATACCAAGTACACTACCGATTGTTTAGCGGCATGCTGGCACTGCCGACCGAGAGAGGGTTCCGAACAGCTACCTGCGTAAGATCCTGATCCATGGAGCGCGTTCTGCCGTGGTGCGTATGAAACGAGACCGAGCACCCTTTGGAGCGTGGCTCGATGCGTTGCAGACTCGAGCACCGCTGAATGGAGTGGTGACCGCTACAGCCAACAAGCTGGCAAGAATCGCGTGGGCTGTGTTGTCAACCGGCAAGGATATCGAGCGCTCCCGAGCCCGCCTCCAGCATAGAGCAGGCGTGGAAAAGACGCCTACGGCTTGGAAAGCGCTCCGCCCTTTCCACTTTCCCACCCACGACGACTCAATAAAGTTTCCCCACCCAAGGTCTGCATAGGAACAGTTAAGACGAAAGAACAGTCCCAACGGCGTGCCGGCAACCTGTCGTCAGAAATGGTCTCTCAAGACCGCTCCGTTTGTCAGGAACGGCACGCGCGCAACTCATCATGGCCAGGAGATCTAAGCTCCAACAAAAGGCCGGATACATTTGCGCAGACATGTCTCTCGTCCCACGCTTTTTTCCCTTGCAGTCGCGCGGCGGACCATACATTTCTGACGGGACCCCTAGGTTGTCCGTTTCTCACGGGACTCCTGGTTGAACCTGTTCCCAAGCCGGCGGGAATATGTCGCCAACTTTCCTCCAATAGCCGAAGCGCTTTGGCGGACCATGAATAATAATGGCGGTTTTTTGCCCATCCTCCGCAGCCACATCTTGAAATTAAACGGGGGCCTCTTTGAATCTACTAGCGCTCTTGGCTTTGATCGATGTCTTCGTCTTGCTCGAAGCTCGCTTTGCGGCAGCCGCTCAGGACCAAGAGCCTTTTGGGGCAAAAGCCGGCTTCGCAGACACCTGGCTAATAATCAAGCTTTGCTCAGGGCCGCTCGGCTTCATTCGAGGCACATTTTCGACTGCTCTCGATCTTTGCCGCCAAATCCTCAACGATGTGGACCATGGTGTCGGTAATCTTGTCCGGACTGGTCAGGTATCTCTCTGACCAAAGGTTATATCCATCGATTGCATCTGACAGGTGCACTGCGATAAGGCATGTATTCTGCAGGCAAAGTACAGATCCTTCTACTATGAAACGTGCGCCGACCTGTTCGCCAATGAGGCGAGCGTCCAGATGTTGAGGCAGTTGGGTGGCCGAAATACGCGAGACGACCCGCATTCCTGGCAACCTGGTAAGTAAATAGAGTATCTCGTCATAAACGCCCGCCGTATAGAGAGTATCCGAATCCAGAAAAGGCCCTTGTAGCAGGAAAGGAAGGACAATCACACTCCCGAGGCAGTCTGAATGGTTCGAATTGCTGGCCTCGCCATCGCGTATGTAGAGTTCGGTGAACAATGGCACGTAGGCACCTTTGGGGATGTCAATACGCAGTCTGTCGTAGCATCCTTCCCCAGCGTAATACTTTGCCAAGAGAACTCGCAAACGGGCCATTTCAACTCGAACGATCGGGTCAAGAGCTGACTCGAAAGATGCTTCACGTTTGAAAACATCGAGTGCCAGATTATAGCCGTCGAGCTTATCGCTATTGCCGGAGCTCCACTGCAGAACGATGTGCTGCAGAAGGTGTCTTATCCGAGGTGATTTAGCAAATACTTGACTGGCCAGGACTTGTTTCAGTTCAGTCTGAGCGGCTGCGCCGGTAATTGGCACACTTGTTTTCTCCGGAACGAGCCGGTGATGGAGAAGGTCTGACTTGGAGGTGTGAGCCTTGCCATGAGCGGCTTTTTCCGCGCTGCTCGAAGGAGTGACTCGTGGACGTGATTCGATGGTTCGATCCGAGCGAGAAAACGGCGCAACAGTATAGTCCTTGTTATTTTTCACAGGGCCCACCGGACACCTCGGAGTGGTGGTCTTACGGAAAGTAGTGGCTGCGGAAAGAGCATGCGCGAGGTCGAGCCCCGTGGCGGAGTAGGCCGCGATTTTTCATTCTTTCTTCTTAGGGAGTAACGAGCAAGGTTATAACCGTGTCAGCCCCGTAGGCCACACAGTTCAGTCGATTACTTTTAGACAGCAATAGTCCAAGCAGGACTATATGGAATTCATATGTTCGCCATTTCTTCGCCCTCGCCGAAAGTCTACGCCTTTTGCTCGAGACCTGCCAATCGTGCGGCTGTTAAATAGTCAGGCTACGGCAAAGGCAGCAATCTTGCGGCAAGTCAAATTCCAAACCTTGTTCCATCAGAAAGGCGTTGGCAGGATCGGACCGCCCAATTCGGTTTCAGAGTGAAGGCTTGCAAAGGAGCAGAGAGCCCATTGAACCCTACTTCTCCGTCTACCGGCGGTCAGCGCATGCGCTCAGCTGGTTCTGAGCGTTTGTCACGTATTCTTTGTTGAATGCGGAATTTGTTGAAGCGGAAGCTTTACTGAATTTTGATGGTCCCCTCCAGGGGAGTGTCAGCAGAAGAGGCACCGACAACGATGCCGTATGTGCCAGGAAGAGTTTCCCATGCATTTTGACCCTCGTTGAAGATCGCCAATACACGACGATCAAGGGTTACCGTGACAGTTGTCGTCTGACCTGGCATGAGATCGATTACCTTCCACCCGGCTAATCGTTTGAAACATTCTCCTGCCGCGGCGGGCAATGATGCGTAGACCTGAGCGATTTCCGTGCCGGCTCGCCTGCCAGTATTCTTGACAGAGAAGGTTACGGTTCCCGCGCCGGCTTCGGTCCTGAGGTCGGTGTAGGAGTATGTGGTATAAGAAAGACCGAATCCAAACGGAAAGAGCACCGGTTTGTGTTCTGCCTCGTACCACTTATAGCCAACTTCCAAACCTTCTTCATAGTTCACGGGATACCTGGATTGCAGGTGCATACGGTCGTCGTTGATCGCTCCCGAGCCGGCTCCTTCATCTTCCGGGCTGAGAGAAGCAATAGTGGGATGGGGAAGGTCGCGATCGCTGAGTGGGAATGTCATCGTGAGTTTGCCGCTCGGATTGACCTTTCCAGTAAGTACGTTGGCAAGCGCTTTATCGCCGCCGCTGCCGGCGTACCAAGCCTCCACCACGCCCTGCACTTTAGCGAGCCACGGCATGGTGACGGCGGTGCCAGACTCGAGCACCACGATAGTATGCTGGTTGGCGGCGGCCACCGCTTCAATCAGCCCGTCCTGACCGTCTGGAAGGGCAAGCGAAGGCAGGTCGATGCCTTCGGTCTCCGACTGCCAGGCGAAGACCACGGCGACGTCAGCAGAGCGTGCAAACTCCGCCGCAGCCTGCGGGTTTTCTCCTGAGTTATAGCGAATGAGAGTACCGGGCAGTGTGGCGCGCAGGGCCTTCAGCGGTGAAGTGGGGAACCAGATGCGATCCTGCCAGTGGGTGGCTCCCTCACCCGGTGGCAGAATGGCGTTGCCACCCGGAGGATCAACCTGTGCGGAGCCGCCGCCCGACAACATGGCGATATCGGCATGGGCGCCGATCAGGGCAATGGTATGGTCCCGGGCCGGATTGAGCGGCAGGATAGACTTCTGGTTGCGTAGCAGGACGATGCTTTTTTCCTCAATCCGCCGGGCGATCTCAGCTCCTCCAAGCGCGTCTACTGAAGATTTTTGCAACGGGTGATCGACAACTCCGGAAAGAAACTCACCGTAGAGCACGCGGCGCACGTGATCGTCGATCTGTTGCATAGGTACTTTGTCCTGCGTCACAGCCGATTCCAACGCCGGGCCGAAGAAATCGGCCATGGGTTCCTCCTGGTCGAGCCCGGCGGCGGAGGCCTTGGCAGTGCTGTGTGTTCCACCCCAATCGGAGACCACAAAGCCCTTGAAACCCCAATCGCGCTTCAGCACATCGGTGAGAAGATATGGATTTTCACAGGCGTAATCGCCGTTGACCTTGTTGAAGGAACACATCACCGCTGCTGGATTGCCCACATCGATCGCGATGTGGAAAGCGAGCAGGTCGCTTTCCTGCAGAGCGCGCCTGGAGATGATGGCATCTGCTATATTCCTGCCGGTCTCTTGAGAATTGACCGCATAGTGTTTGATGTCGCCCACGACGTGCTGATCCTGCTCACAGCGGACCAGGTTCCCGACGAAGATGCCGGCGAAGAGCGGATCTTCTCCGGCGTACTCAAAGGTTCTGCCGTTTCGTGGTTCACGTGTGAGATTAACCCCTCCGCCAAGCGTCATATTGAAGCCCTGCGCCCGCAGCTCGCGGCCGATGAGAGCGCCATAGTTGCAAGCCACGTTGGTATCCCAGCTCGAGGTTGCACCCAGGGTGGAGGGCAGGGCCGTGGCATAACGTCCGCTCTCGGCACTGCCTCGTACTCCGTAGGCTGCATCGTCAACGATGAGTGCCGGGATGCCGAGCCGCTCCACCCCTTTGACGTAGCCCGCGCCGCCGTTTGAGAGATAGGTCAGCGGCATTTGCCACTGCGCGGCCATGGACATGCCGTTGCCGTGAAGCAGGCCGATCTTCTCCGCGAGCGTCATCTGTTTGAGGGCCAGAGCGGCGCGCTCATCGGGAGGAAGGCCCGTGTTCATCCAAGGATAAAGATTCTGCGCGGACAGAGTGGACACGGCGCCCCAGGCAAGGAGCATGGTCATGAGGAAAGAGTGAAAAAACGAGATGCGTGGCTGGTGCATTGTTGCCTCCTCTTGCGGGTTCGGGGTAAATTCTTTGGCATCACTTACCGGTTTGGAAAAGCGAGCAGGGAGCGAAGTGAGGAGTTGGCTGCTACATTTCAATGGGTAGGCTTAAGATTGCGTGTATTCACACCACCCATGTTTCTTGAGCTTTTCCGACAAGGACGCACGACTTAACCCGATCGACACACAGAGGCAGCTATCCATGGATCGTCGTCAATTCCTCAGATCTTCTGTCTCAGCGGGTAGCGCTCTGGCGCTCTCGCAACGAATGTTTGCTCAAAACCAGGCCGCTGCCGATGCACCAGCCCAAGCTCACACCGCACCGCATACTGGAGCAGCGTTTCCAGACGGCTTTCTTTGGGGTACAGCCACGGCGGCCTTCCAAGTCGAAGGTGCGTGGAACGAAGACGGTAAGGGCGAGTCCATTTGGGACCGCTTCACGCACACCCAGGGCAAAATTCGCGGCGCCGCCACGGCGGATGTGGCCTGCAATGACTATCACCGCTTCCGCGAAGACATTGCGATCGTGAAGCAGATGAATCTGAAGAGCTACCGCTTTTCCATCTCCTGGCCGCGTATCCAGCCGAACGGTATCGGAGCAGCCAATCAGAAGGGACTCGACCACTATTCCAAGCTTGTCGATACGCTGCTGGAAGCCGGCATTCGACCATTTTGCACGATGTATCACTGGGATTTGCCGCAGGCGCTGGAAGACCGGGGCGGCTGGCCGAATCGGGATATAGCCAATTACTTCGCGGATTACTCGACCATCCTGGGCAAGCACCTGGGCGACCGTATTACAGTATGGGCTCCTTTCAATATGCCGTGGACCTTTGCTTATCTTGGTTACGGGGTAGGTTCGTTTCCACCGGGAAAAGCGGATTACAGCCTCTTTCTGCGATCCATCCACACCATCAGCCTTGCGCAATCACAATCCCTGCGGGCGTTAAAGGCCGCCTCATCCAACGCGACCGTAGGAAGCGCGTATGGCGCGGCCCCGGCGTATCCAAAAACCGACAGCGAGGCAGACCGTGCCGCAACCGCCCGTTATCATGCGATGAACAATGTATTCTTCCTCAACGCGGCGATGCATGGCGAATATCCCAAGGCGTTCGTCGGAGACATCCCTTACAAGGAAATGGGCTTCCTGCCGGGCGACGAGAAAATCCTGAAGGCACCGCTCGACTGGGTCGGCTTTCACTACTACACGCGACGCATCGTTTCAGCCACGGGTGCAAGCAGTCTGGCTGGTAGGGCAAGCTTCGGTACTGAAACGGAGTTGGACGGCGGCGGTAACAGCCGCGACAGCCTGACTCAGTTCCATGCGGAGATGCCTATGGAAGGTCCGCTCACCGATGCAGGCCTGGAAGTTTATCCCCAGGGAATGCACGATCTGGTGATGCAGATCTCGAAAGAGTACAACTACCCGACCATTGAGATTACGGAGAGCGGGTGCAGCTACCTGGATACGCCCTACGCCGCGGATGCAGGCAAGGTGCCGGACGCGCGCCGCATTGCGTTCTTCCGCAGCTACCTCGGCGAGCTCTCACGAGCTATTTCCGATGGAGCCAAGGTGCGGGCTTATCATGCCTGGACGCTGCTCGACAATTTTGAGTGGGCCGACGGATATAGCCAGCGATACGGCCTGACCTACGTCGACTTTCGCGATCAGAGCCGTACGATGAAGGACTCCGCCTACTGGTACAGCCGCGTGGCTGCCGCCAACCGGCTTGATGCCACGCCGGCAAAGAGTTGAGGGATCAAGCCTGTTGTTGCACTCCAATCTCCGACCAGATGTATGAGCCATCGCGATGGGTGATCAGAACAGCGAGTCGGCGAGCGGGCAAGGACGGTAGCGATGCTTGAAAGTTGCCGTTCTTCTTCCGTTCAAGTTCATAGACCTGTACGGAGTCTTCGAGCACGATGACCGCGACCGCGGCAGCCTGCGCGTGGACCCAGGTGATTTGGATGCCTTCGCCGGTCCGCAAGGTAGACCCTTGCCCGGCATCCCGAAGTTGGGGGTCGGCAGTCACCTTGGGGAAAGACTTGCTTCGCATCGCGCTTGCCGCGCATATGCCTGCGGCGCACATCTCGAAAACAGTCAGGAAGCGGCGGGCGACCTCCTCCCAGGTAAAGCTGGTTCCCTTTTTCACGGCTCGTTTGCGGATACTGTTCATGCGTCTGGGATGATCGCGCATCAACTCCAGCATCTCCTGGATGCCATTGTAGACCGCTTCGGTAAGCACTGGATCGTTCGCGGTAAAGGACCGTGAGAGCGCCAGTCCGGTGCACTCCCGATCGGTCAGATCAAAGGAGTGCTGGAAGTGCCGCATACCTTGCTGCGCGGTGGCAATCGGTACGGCCCCGCTGGCCATAGCCTCTCCCATGGCCATCAGGAAGGTATCCATTTCGAACTTGGACGGGAAGACGGAGAGGTCGCTCGAGGCGGCCCAGTCTCGGAGGATAGCCTTGGACATTGGACCGGTGTGTACGCGGGTGAACCGCGGATACTGCTCGGCCAGGGCACTGAGGTCGGCATCGTGCAGCGTCCCTGGGGCAAGGCAGTGCAGCAGCACATTGCACTGTTCCCCCTCATCCAGCAGTCTACGCAGGGCACGGAACAACTCGCGCTGGCCTTTATGTTGAACCGCGTAGCGTGAATTGTGATAAATCGTCGGCAGCTCAGGATCAAGCCCAAGCGCAGAGAGAGTGCGTTCGCGGCGCTCAGGGGTGCGGCTGACGTCCCTCCAATCGTCCCCGATCGCGCATCCGCCGACTACAAGGCGATCGGCGTAACGGCGCAGTTCCCGGCATACGGCGAGCTGGCGAAACAGTGCTTCGAACGGCGTTCCAGCCTGAGTGAGGGCATGCTCCAGTTGCCCCTCTGAAAGAAAGTCCATGGCCGCCACAGAACGCACGACCAGTGCGAGCATGCTGACGTACTCGTGTCCGGGGCGTTCCGGTGAATCAAAATAAAGCTTGGTACGCGGCAGATAAGCACGCATAGCGCGATACAGAAAGCTGTTGAGCGGAGGATCGGCTAAACCGTCTACGCTGGCAGAATCTGCTTGCAGATGTCGCAGAACGGAACGCACTTCCGGTGCGTATACCTTGCGATTAACCGGCATGTTGGTTTGCACCGTGGAGACTGTGATGAATGCATGGGCGGCTATCGCTGCCGGAATCAGGTAGTGATACATCGGCTCATGCAGGTGCACGATGGTTCCTGACGCAAAATTTTCCGTTAGGAACCGTGCGGCCGCGATCTGAAACGCAAGAGGTTTCAAAAAAACGAGGTCTTGACCCTCCGATTCCCGAGGAGGATAAAAGGAGTCGGAGAACATGTCCAGCAACTCGCTACGGATGAAGATGATTTCAATGCCTTCCACCTCGATCTGGTGGGCGCTCGCTGAGAGATGCAACGTGATCTCTTCGGGAAAGCCCTTCCATATCGCGGGATCGAGACGCACCGGAATTGCATCGGTAAGCTGCCAAACCAGGTCGGTAACTTTGTGTTTCTCGCGAAGGTAGGGCAGCAAGCCGTGGCCGGGCGTCACCGCGGTGACGCGATGACCAGCGGCCCGGAATTGACGGACCAGGTTCCAGAGATAAACGGAGGTGCCAGCCTTGACTAGATGATCGTCAAACCCGCTGAACTCGAAATGACACTCGATGATGTGCATGGAGTCCTTATGGTTCTGCTTTATGTGAAGATGATGGAAGCTTAAGACTTGGTGATGGAGCGTAGCAGTTGGAAGGAAACAGACTCCGGCTGCAGGCTGGATGTGCCTTCCATGCGATTGCGCGCTTGATCGAAGCGAATCATCGTCGCATCAATGTCGTCCGACAGAATGGTGTAGATCGCTAGAAATTGAGCGTGTACGCGGGTGCCGGGCAGCTGCGTGGTCTCGACCTGAAAGCGTTGCGCATGGATGAAGCCCGGAATGCGTAGCACTTCCGCGAGATGAACCTGGTCATACCAGCGGTGATATTCAGTTTCGACTCCAGGGACGGGTTGCGTAGTGACCATCAGGCAGTAAAGCGGCATGGGGTAATACCTCGTGGGTTCGTTAGAAGACACCTTTCATCACGTGGGCAGTGCCGATCTTCACCAGTTGTCGAGGTCGTTCAAACCAGAGAGTGCAGCAGGCTACAGTCGCTGTAAAAAGCATGACCGAGCCGGCAAAAGTAGGAAGTTTGTCATAGGCCAGACCGCGTGTAAGCAGAACACCGCCCACGCTCGCGCCAATGGCGTTACCCAGATTGAAGGCACTCTGGTTGAGCGTGGCGGCAAAGTTTGTGCCGTGAGCTTGCTTGATAATGCGCGGCTGCAACGGTGTTCCCGAGGCGAAGTGCATCATGCCCCAGACAAAGAGGACGGCCATTGCAGAAACCGGAATCGTCAGCGCCGACGGCATGGCAAACAGCACCAGCGCAGTTGTCACTAAACCGCCGAGCAGGAGGAATTTTTGTTGATGGTCTGTGAATCGGCTGCCAATCAGGTTTCCGGCCGTCACACCTCCGCCGAAGCAGAGCAGCGCGCCGGTCACCGGATCTCTCGCCAAGTGCGTCGTGTGCTCCAGAATGGGGACGAGATACGTGAGTACGCTGAAGAGTGATACCGAACAAAGTGTACTGAGCAGCAGAGTCAGCACTACAGGCAAGCGCAGCACCACGCTGAGTTCATCGCGCAGAGGCTTGGGCCGGCTTGGGTGCACAGGAATCATCCACCAAATCAAAACGGCCGCCATCAGAGCGAGGATGGCGATGATCGCGAACGTGATTCGCCACCCGAGCCGGTGGCCCACCGCCGTACCCATGGGCACACCCACGATGTTTGCCAGCGCAAGCCCGGTAAACATGAGGGCTACTGACTGGGCACGCTGCTCCCGGGGTCCAAGATCGGCAGCGACGATAGAGCCAATGCCAAAGAAGGCGCCGTGACATAGTGCGGTGAAAATGCGCGCGACGAGCAGAGCCGCGAAGCCGCGCGAGAGCGCACACAGTAGATTGCCAAGGGCAAACAAGGTCATTAGAAAAATCAAGGAATGCTTTCGGTCGAAGCGGCCCATCAGCAACGCAAGTACGGGCGAGCCTAAGGTGACGCTCAGGGCATATCCCGTGACCAGCATGCCGACCGCAGGTATCCCGATCGAGAACTCATGTGCCAGCATGGGAAGGATGCCGACGAGAATAAACTCCGAGGTGCCGATGCAGAAGGCTGCCAGGGTGAGCGCCATGACACGCCGGCGCCCACCCTGATGATCACTGGAGTGCCCGCTTTCAATCGTTACAGACGGTTCAGACTGGCTCATGATATGGCTGTCCTGGCTCCTGTGTGGTGTGGAACAGACGTTGGGAAAGACTGTGGTGCGGAAGGTCACTGGCTGGCATCGCAGCGTTTGCAAGCGAAGAGGAGCCCAGCTACTTTTCAGCCAGCGTGACAGATACGCCGACCTTTTCGAGAATCGTCTCTCCCGCCAATGCGGGACTCATCCCCGCACCGCCGCCGACAGGGGCGGCCAGCGGGACAATACGAGCTTCCGGGTTTGCCTCAAAAAAGAAAACCAGAGAGACAAGCTCTTCATCGGGCGCATCGGGCGGAGGTGCCAGCACACGATGACGCAGCGCGCGCCAACGGCCGTCTGTCCACAGGTTCATCAGATCGCCCAGCAGAACGGCTAGCATGCCGGGCTCATGCGGCGGCGTAAACCAGTCGTCCTGCTCGTTCCAGACCTGTAGACCGCCTTTGCCCTTCTGCCGGTCCAGCAAGGTCAGGGTTCCGTAATCGGAATGCGGCCCTACACGCATCTGCCCATCCGCCACACGGCCCACTGCCTTCAGCGAAGGATACCAGTTGACGTTCTGGGTCCAGGTAGCGTGGTCGGCTTGCGAGCTGAAGAAATCCTGCCGAAGGTTGAGCACTTCAGCAAACACTTCAAGCACCTGTAGGGCGACTCGGACCATGTGTGCCGTGTACTCCGTGGCAGCTTTCTGTAATTGTGGCACCTCGGACGGCCACTTGTTGGGCGGATAGTAGAGCTCGTCATGGCTGGCCACTCCGGTCTGGTGTGTAGGCCCGACGTGATAAGCCTCGTGAAGATCCGGGGCGTTCTTCTCGCCATAAATTGCGCCAACCTGCAATTTACCTAGGCCGCGCCAGCCATTGTCGTACGGCCGGTCGACGCTGTACTTCCTCTTGTCGCGAACCGGCATTCGGAAGAAATCTCTGCCCTGCGCTCTGATCCTTTCGGTCAGGTCCGCCGGGATGTCATGGCCGCCCAGCAGAAACATTCCTGTCTGCTGGAGCGCACCATCGAGTTCCATGGCGATCTGCTTTCGTTCTGTGGCGGTCGCGCTCTGCCATGTACGCAGATCAAGGGTGGGAACGGTAGTTGGCATAGTATTTCCTTTCAGGGGTGAACGTTCGTTAACAAGCATTCGTGGGGAGCTTGCACTTTTGTGGCGGCAAAGCGAAGAAGGTCGCCAATTTTTTCGCCGGGCTGCCAACTCAGTCCCGGAATATGGGCATTGAGCAGTTCGCCATCGTCGCGCAGTGCCGCCGTGGGCGGGTGATACATGTGCAGGAGAGGATCGTTGTAGCTATCGAACGCAGAGTGCATATCAAGCCGGTAGACAAAGTCGTTGTCCTCCCCTCCCCAGCCTTCAAAACGTTCATCCATCCCCCCAATGGCGTGAAAAGAACTGAGCCGCACCCAGACGCAGGCTCCAGGCGGTCTACGCAGGACAAAAGCCCGCAGGGCATCGGGATCTACCTCTGCCGCCCGATGCCGTATACGCTGCTTGATAGCCGAGGAGGTAGAAGCTTCGTCAAGATTCCACATATCGCGGTAGGTGAGGTGACCCATGGCGCCGGGCTTTTGAAAGCGGGCTACGTTGCGGGCTACAAAGTCGCGATCTACCAGAACGTCTGCGTCGAGAATGCAGATCAGTTCGGCTGCGCCCGCGTCATCTATAACCCCCACATTGATCGCCCAGGATTTATTGAAGAGCCCGGCCTTTGGTGCAAACAGATACCGGTCCGTCCACGGGGCGACGATGTCGCGGCAGCGCGGCTCGTCGTCCGATTCGACTACCACGACACGATAGCTGGCACGCGGCGCGGATTGATCGCGCAGACTAAGCAGACAGGCCAGCAGGTTGCGTAACCGCGGAGCGCCGGCATTCCGATCGCGAAATGGAATGACGATTAGTATGGGTGCCGGTAGTTCTTCCGGTAACGAGATGCCGGGCGGCAGGGCACGCAGGGCTTGCGACAGCACAGCGCATCCTGCCGCAGGTTCGTAAGCCGACCCAAGGTGATACCCCAGTCGCGAAATGCACTCGGATTGCCATGCAGCCGCAAACAGCGCCTCGGTAGCGTTCTCTTGCACCCCTGTCCCGACACTCTGGGCAAGAGGCAGCAAATGCGTTTTCAGATCAAAGTAGATTCCAGGATCTTCCGGATGTTCCAGCAGTTCCGTAACCATCTGCTGTATGGCCGGAGCGTTGAGAGCGGCAACTGCTTTTACGACAGCGAGAGCCTGCGCCCGGCCACGTTCCCAATAGAAGATGCTGGCATGCCGGGCTTGTGGGTCAGACGCAACAGCCAGCGTGTCCGCTACTGCGATTGCTAGAATCTCCGGCGCGGGAAGATTGAGAGTCGACATGAGAAACTCCACTTTTGAGCACTTCGGTTTAGCGGTCGGTCCAACGCAGCCCACAGACCGGCCGGCGTCTGGCGGATGTGCTGAATTCATAAGGAAGGTCCCCGTCAGGCATCCGGACCAGCTCAAGATACAGCCCAATCGGTGTGCGGACATAGACCCACTGGTCGCCCGCAATTGGCCCCTCGGCGATGATCTGAGGCGTTCCAAGCAGCATGCATCCAGGAAACCTGGCAATGTGTGCCGCGGCGGCAGGTACGTCATCGACGTATAGCGCTAAGTGCCTGCCACCAAGATCGCTGTTCCGTGGCGGCTGCCGGTTGGCGCCGGGAACATTCCATGCGGTAAGTTCCAGGTTGTCAGTGGGCCCCAGACGGAGAACCGCTCTTTCGACCCAACCGGAAAAAGGAACACCCAGGGCCTGCGCGAGCGAAGTCTCCGAAAGACTCTCTGTAGTTCTATACAGCGATTCGGCCCCAAGGACTTCCTCGAAGAACTGTACGGCACGATTGAGATCGTTCACGGCATAGGAAACATGATCCACGTTGCACAGGCCCGGCAAAAGGCAGGCTGACGCTGTGCCGTCGTTGCGGTTACTCCAGGCAGCACATGGCCCAAAGCGGCGCAAGGCAGGAGAGCGTCGGCCAACCGAAGATGGCACTTTGGAGCGGAGCTCCAAAGGCATGCCCCAGGGAGCCTGCATCCGGACCCAGCGCGTGCCAGCTTCGGGTCCGTGCTCATCGCGCATGCGAGATGGACCAAAGCACCGCAAACCATGACTTTCGCGCAGAAAGTCAGCGGCAGTGTCCACGTCGTGGACGTACAGGCCTAGGACGGTGCTGCGGGTGTCCTGCACCCGTGGCAGGCTTGTGACGCGCCCCGGAGTCCAGTATTGGAAGAATTCGAGATTGGTAACAGGTCCAAGCCGCACCAGCGCGATTTCTACACGCGTCCTTGGATGCACATCCAGATGCAGAAGCATCCAGTTGTCAGCGTGACTCAACTCCGGCAGATGGTAGACCAGTTCTCCGCCAAGGACATTCAGGGTAAACTCAATCGCTTCATCGAGATTAGGCACGGTCAGGGCAATGTGATCGACACGACGAGCCCCAAGCGGACTGGTAGGTGTATGGGTCATGCCTCAACCTCCTTACGGCATATCTGGTGAAGCAGCAAAGCGGTGCCTTCGCTTACGCCACGCACAGGGATTGCGGCTGTAGCAGGATGCCGGCCAAGCAGCTTGCTTGCGAGACAGCTGTTCTTTGGCCGGCTGGCATATCGGCCGTTGGCCCTGGGCTCCGGTATGACCATTTCGGGAGACATATCGGAGCCCGCAGCGATAAGGGAAGCCCACTCCGCGCGTGAAACCCTTTCAGGGCCGCCGAGATGTAAAAGGGGCGGCACCTCAGGGGCAGTGAGCAGGGCGGCGATCACGGAGACAACATCTTCCAGCAGCACAGGGGTACACCACTGATCGTAAGGAGCCGCCACGCGCTGGCCGGAGCGCAGACGGTGGACCGAAGAGGCAAAGAAGTTGAGCCACTGCGCATTCTCCTCGGAATCCCAACCATAAATAAGGCTTACCCGGAGCACGGAGACATTGCTGAGCGGACGCAAGATGGCTTCTGCCGACAGCTTCGCTTTGCCGTAGTTGTTGGCCGGACATACTGGTGTGTCCTCCTCAGGAGCCGCCAGGGTCCCGTCAAAGACGTTGTCCGTGGAGATCATGATCACGCGCCGTTCTCCGGCTGAGCGAACGATATTCTGCGCGGAGACTTCATGAGTCCACAGAGCTTGCTCGGCATGCTCCTCGCACCAGCTCACATCTGAAGGACCGTGGACCAGGACGATCGCATCACAGTCCATCTGATGGATCATCTCCGCGCACTGCTCCAGGTCGGTGATATCGAGTGCGATCCATGGAAGATCGGGATCACGAAGAGACGGATGTCTGGAAGCAAGGACCACCTTATCTCCGCGTCTGAGAAGCAGTCTGGCAAGCGCCGACCCAACGAAGCCGCTTCCTACGATCAAAGTGTGCATGGAACCTCTGCTTCAGCGTTTTACCGGCTGTTGCACTAACGCCGTGGTAAGCATCCGGCCCATGCCGATCAGGCTATGGTCATCATCCGGAACGCCAAGCTGCAACATGGCGTGCGTAGCAGCTTCATTCAGCCCGAAGCAACCAAGCCGGACAAGCTCATCGCCAAGGATGGAGAGAAATCGGCCGCCGACGGCAGTTGCAAACCCGCCGATGAAAAGAAATCGGCGAATGCCGATCGCGGCAAAAAGACAGGCAATGGCGGAGGCGAGCGGACGAAGAGCCTCATGAAGAATGTTCACAGCGAATAAGTCTCCGGCCCGCACTGCCGTCGCAAGAGCGTTGCTGGTGATGCGCTCCGGCTGACCTCGCGCGTGCTCAAACAGACACGAACGGAAGAACCTGCGCGGCTGACGCTGGGCCACACGTATCGCTACAGCCACAACACCGCGTCCGGAAGCGACTGCGCCAAGATGACCGCGACCACCGCAATCACAGGCAATCGCTTCTGCACTCTGGTCGACGCACCAGTGCCCAAGTTCGCCCCCGTGCCCGTCCTCGCCCGTGAGTACTTCACCTCGCCAGAAAACTTTATTCCCGATCCCGGAGCTTACCGTGAAGAGGCAGAAAGGCTGGTCTTCCGTTTCTGAATAACGCCAGGCAGCCGCGGTGATATCGTTTGCTACCGTCACGGGAAGCTGGATCCTTTTCTGTAGCAGCTTTCCCAGAGGAAGCGGCGGTGCTCCGGCCCCCCAGATCGTTGGGGCCGCAATGACCATTCCCTGAGCCGTGAGAGGACCAGCAAAGGCGATGCCGACAGCCTCTATACCAGCACCTTCGGCGGAGAGCAGGTAAGCGGTAAGGGTAGCGACGAGCTGGTCCACAACCCGGCGCTGCAGTTCTACACCGCGCTCACCTGGATAGAGCGCAAGGCCTTCAGTAGGAAAACGTAGTACGTGCTGGACCGTATGACTCCCAGCTATCATGCGTCCGATACGTAATGTCGTTCCTCCTACATCCGCAATCAGAAACACAGGAAAACTCAGGGGTTGCTGTGTCATCGGCTTGCTCCTTCGTTCCGTCCGGGCTGACTGCCGCACTGCAGTACCGTTCCGTCCTCCAGCACGATGGCGGATTCTACCTGCATGCCTTCCCGCACCACGGCACCGGGAAGAAGCACACTGTCGCGCACACTTGCCCCGGCCTCTATTCGCACACCGGGAAACACCGTGCTGTAGGCCAGCGTGCCCTCGAGAAGGAGATCATCGGGAACAATACTGGAGCAGATACGCGGCGCTGCCTGGACGAATCGGCGGCCGATGTTCGGCTGGACTGTTTGCGGCATGCTCATCAACGTCATGGGCGAAGCGGAGGACACAAGGGCGCGATGCGCCTGAAAATATCGTTCGAGGGTACCGATATCTTCCCAGTAGCTCCTGACCAGATAGCCTCTAATGCGTTCGCCTCCTTGGAGCATGGCCGGAATGACGTCCCGGCTGATGTCGTGCTGCCATGCCGTCGCGCTCAACTCATCGAGATAACGCTTGAGAATCCCCGCATCGAAGACGCAGAAGGCTGCAAAGACCAGATCGCTTGTCGGATCGGCGGGCTTCTCGACAAACTGTGTCAGATTGCCTGCTTCGTCGAACGCAACCATGCCGAACAAAGAGACATGCCGCAGATCGATTTGCTGATAAGACAAGGTAAGAGCGGCTCCGGAAGCGCGATGCCGCCGCACCATGTCCCCATAGTCAAAGCGGTAAACGTGATCTGCGTGCAACACCAGAACTTCCGTCCAGTTCCTGCCGAAGATGTATTCCTGCTTCCTGATCAGGGCGTCCGCCGTTCCTTTCTCGGCGGGCCAGGTCCGGGCAGGCAAAAGTGCTGGAATGCTCCCTTTCTGCATCGCTCGATAAGCCTGGTCATAGGGCCCGAAGTTAACGCGCAATCTGCCGCCCGCATTCCAAGTCGCTTGCAGCTCATCCATCAGCCGCCGTTCTTCAAATTGCGAAAGAAGAAGAACTTCATCGATGCCGCTGCGGCAGGCGTTTTCCAGGCTGAAATCGATAAGCCGGCTGGTACCCCCGAAAGGAATAAGCGGTTTGAGACGACCGCGCCCAAGCAGGCCCATGCGGCGTCCTTCCCCACCTGCGAGCAAGACTGCCCTCACGCTATGCATGTCGGCCTCCTGCCAGCCTGAAAGCCTGGACTGCCGGCCATGCTAACAATTATTTTTAGAGCCTCTTCGAGTTCCGCTGACGTCACATCATTTACAAAGCAAGCGTGTCCGAGACCATCTGTCAGTGGTATGAGCTGCTGGCCGTTTCTATGCCGCACCGTATCCGCGAGAGCATCTCGCAGAAGGCCGTGCGTGCAGACGGGATGCCATACAGGCAGACCTAGGCCGTGGATCACCTCCAGCGACTCCGCATACTCCCCATGCGTCAGCAGGCCACGCAAATGGGCCAGCGTAAGGCTAAGTGCCATGTCGATAGTGACAGCTTCTCCATGCAGCAGTTCCGGTAACGCGTGCATTTCAATCGTTGGGGAGAAGGTGTGACCATAGTCCACCACACGCTGCAATTCATCTTCCCACAGGTTAGGCTGCAGTTCTTGGAGCATGCCGTGGATGGACCTTCTAAAGATCTCATGCGCCGTGGCCCCGTCATCGGCACTGTTGATCCGCTGCATTCGTTCCTCTACCAGACGATTCCCATGCATCTGGAGCAGTCTATAAAGCGCCACATCCTTGATAAGCCCGATCTTGAGAGCCTCTGCCATTCCGTTGCGCAAATGCCGCGGGTCGGATGTGCTCAGGAATGCCGGGTCTATAAGGTTTGCCATGGCTGGATAGTAGGTACCCAGCCTGTTTTTCTGATCGAAGAAGTTGACGCCAGTCTTGACGCCTATGCCGGCGTCAATCATCCCCATCAACGTTGTAGGAACACGAACAAAAGGAGTCGATCTGCGATAAAGGTTTGCCGCCAATGCCGCGATGTCACCCAACACGCCCCCGCCAATTGCAATGAGGGGTTCGCTGCGGCGAGAGATTCCAAATCGGCTCATTGCAGAAACCACACCAAAGACCGATTCCATCGTCTTGACTCCTTCGTGAGCATCCAAACGATGCAGTTCGCATTCCACACCCTGAGCGGCGAAGTAGCGCGAAATGCGGCTGCCGTGCAGTTTGTGAACCTGTGCATCGAGAACAATAAGTCGGCGCCGGCCTGACGCTTCTCCGGATGAACCAGCACTTGCCAGGGTGGGATTATTGGGATCCAGCAGATCGCTGCAAAGATGTACCGTGTAGCTGACGTGCTTATACGCCGCGATATGCCATTCGGCGTACCGGGGCCGTTCAGAAAGAAACAAGCCGGCCGGCTCAGTAATTTGGGAGTCGCTCCCGGACCTCATCTGTAGCTGAGTGCGGGTGAGAAGCACCTTTGAAGTCATCGGTTTATGGGAATCGCAAAGGGGCGTCGGATTATTCATAAATTAGCTCGCTGAAACTACTTAGAAACACAGAAGGGCGACATGCAGATAATTCCGCATGAATGGTTCGGAATATTTGGCTTTGCACTTTCCCACACTGAAACCGGTAAATGCAGGGCTTAGATAGATCAGTAAATAGGTCTAACTTCTAGAACATTTATGTCGACCGCAACGGAGCGCATGACGAGCTCGACTGAGATTATTAGCCGATTTCGCTTTTGAACACGCTCCACAATCCCGATTGCTCCTATGAGCGGACCTTGCGTGACGAGTACTTTCTGCCCTGCGGTGACGTAAGGCGTGGGAGAGAGTTGGCGGCCCGAGTCTATTAGCCTCCGCAGAGAAACCATTTCCTCTTCGGAGACAGGGTAAGGCTTGCCTCCAAAGTGGACGACACGGAAGACACCGGGTGTATTTAGTACGGTGGAATATGTAGATTGATTAATACGGCAAAACACATAGCCCGGAAACAGTGGTCTGCGTGTTTTCACTTTTCGGTCAGACCATATCTTCTGCTGATCTCCTTTTGGCAACAAAACATCCTGCCCCTTATAAGCTAGCTGCATTGCCACCGAGTTTTCGTGTTGCGGCTTCACTTGAACTGCAAACCATTGAGTAGTATCTGAGAACGACATAAGCAGGTCCTCCGTGTAGCCGAAACAGGCTATCGCCTATCTGAGTCACATAGAATATGCTGACTCAGTCGCTAGGGTGCTCTCGACTGATCAGAGTGTGTCACGTGGTAAGAATGTACTCAAGTAACTAGTCTTGTCTTACTGTTACTTGAAGCTTGTAACCTGAATGCAACGATCATTAGGGAAGAGAACTAAGAACAGTTCCGGACGATAGAGCAAGCCCGAGCCCCGCTTCATCGTGGAGAAAGGTCACACGGTGTTCACGAATCTCATCGGTCTACGATCACGTTAACGGGAGAAACAGCCACTATGGGGGAGGGTTACCGCAATTGCTGAAGAGCAAACTGGACCGAACGTTCCTCTTGAATGAACAGAATCAACTCTTACCTGCTAAAAGGAAACTTGCTAAGCGTTGCCCGCGGCACGCTCGTGATTGAGCGCGAGCAGCCGTTCCAAGAGCTGATCTTCAGTGAGAGTTGACGGCCATCCGTAGGAGGCATAAACCGATTCGTCCAATTTGCGGTGCGCGTCCGCTAGCCAGCTAGAGGCTGTTAACGCCTTTGCACCTTGCTAGGTTCTTTGCTGGG
>JAABUO010003292.1_pt1 | contig 19301 bp, 18 predicted proteins | sample 5559291 | NCBI WGS metagenome assembly JAABUO01 (sample SAMN10711878, study PRJNA513372) | rock metagenome | isolation source: Antarctica rocks | place: Antarctica: Victoria Land, Finger Mt sud
GGCCGCCCCGGTTGCGGCGGCGGGCGGCGCGGCGGGCATAGCCTCCCGGAGCCGTCTGGCCACGGGGGCCTCGACGGTCGAGGAGGCGCTCTTGACGAACTCGCCGAGGTCCTTGAGCTTGGCGAGCACCGTCTTGGAATCGGTGCCGAGCTCCTTGGCGAGCTCGTGGACGCGGGCCTTGCCGGGCACGGTTCTCTCTCTCCGGCCGGCCGCCACGTCAGGGCGGGTCCGGCCCAGTCAGGTCGGTTGCATCATGGGGATCGGAGGTCCATCAGAGGCTCATCGGGAGCTCATGTCCTTGCGCCGCCTTGTCTGCAGTGGCTGGTGCTGGCTAGTGCTGATCATGCGGGTCCTGCTCCTGCGCCTGCCCTTCGTGCTGGTCGAGCGCCGCGTGCACCGCCGAGGGGTCGAGGCGCCCGGTCACCCGCAACGCGCGGGGGAAGGCACCTCGGCGCTCGGCGAGGTCGAGGCACCGCCGGTCGAGGTGCACGGAGGCCCCCCGGCCGGGCAGCACCCGCCGCGGGTCCGGGACGAGCGCCCCGGCGACCGCGACCACGCGCAGCACGCCAGCCCGCTCGGCACGCTCCCGGCAGCCGACGCAGGTCCGCACCGGCCCGCTCAGCGCTGCGTCGATGGAGCGACGGGCGGCTGGGCGGCGGGCGGCGGCTGCACCGGCGGTCGAGTCGGACCGGCGGACTGCCACCGAGTCTAGCCCCGGGCGCCGGTGGTCGACGGAGCCACCTGCGAGGACCGCGGTGCGCCGGCCTCGACACCGCCGGCGCGGACGGGCTGGTCCGTCGTACCGGTGTCGGACCGGATGTCGATCCGCCAGCCGGTGAGCCGGGCGGCGAGCCGGGCGTTCTGCCCCTCGCGGCCGATGGCGAGCGAGAGCTGGTAGTCGGGGACGACCACCCGGGCGGTCTTGGTCTCGGCGTCGACGACCTCGACCGCGGTGACCCGGGCGGGCGAGAGCGCCTCGCGCAGCAGCACCTGCGGGTCCTCGCTCCACAGCGCGATGTCGATCTTCTCGCCCCGCAGCTCGTCCACCACGGCACGCACGCGGGCGGCGGCCGGCCCGACGCAGGCTCCCTTGGCGTTGACACCGGTGCGGGTCGACCGCACGGCGATCTTGCTGCGGTGCCCCGCCTCGCGGGCGATGGCGACCACCTCGACGGTGCCGTCGGCGACCTCGGGCACCTCGCGCGCGAACAGGCCCGTCACCAGCTTGGGGTGGGTGCGCGACAGGGTGATCTGCGGGCCCTTCGGGCCCTTCACCGACGACAGCACGAAGGCCCGGAGGACGTCGCCGTGGACGTAGCGCTCCCCGGGCACCTGCTCCCCGAGGGGGATGATGCCTTCGACGTCGCCGAGCTGCACGAGCACACCGCGACCGCCGCCCTGCTGGACGGTGCCCGTGACGATCTGGCCGGTCCGGTCGGTGTAGGCGCCGACGGTCGCCTCGTCAGCGGCCTCGCGCAGCCGCTGGCGCACGGCCGTCCGGGCGACCATCGCCGCGACCCGGCCGAAGCCGGGAGGCGTGTCCTCCCGCTCGACCGGTGCGGGCGGCGCGGCGGGGAGCGCTTGGTCGTCGTGCTCGTCGTCGTCCTCGCTGGCCGGGGGCTCCGGCGGGTCGGTGACCAGCACGACGGCCTCACCGCTCTTGCGGTTGACCACGACCCGGGCGGCGCGCGGCTCCCCTACCTCTTTGAGGTAGGCCTGCAGCAGCGCCGCCTCGACCGCCTCCAGCACCTGGTCCAAGGTCAGCTCACGCTCCGCGGCCAGGGCCCGCAGGGCGATCACGTCGAGCTTCACGCGTCCTCCTGCCCGACCTCGTCGCCGAGGACCGTGTCGTGGTGGGGCGCCTCGAGGCCGTCCTCGTCGAGATCGTCGTCGTCGAGGCCGTCTTCGTCGAGGTCGCTGTCGGTGTCCGTACCAGTGTCGTCGCCCGCCGGTCGGCTCATCTCCACCTGGACCACGGCACGGGCGATGTCGCCGTAGGACAGGGTCTGCACGGCGTCGGCCACCCAGAGCCGGACCGCGACGTCGTCGGTCTCGCCGACCCGGCCGGTGACGCTGCCGCCAGCCCTCAGGGTGACCCGGACGAGGCGACCGACGGCGCGGCGCCAGTGCCGCGGCAGCGTCAGCGGGCGCTCGACGCCGGGGCTGCCGACCTCGAGCACGTACTCCACCGGGAGCGCGGCCGGGGTGCCCTCGACCGCGTCCAGCGCGTCGCCGGCGAGCCGGGCGGCGTCGGCCACCGCGTCGAGGTCGAGCACCCCCTCGTCGCGGTCGACGGCGACGCGCACCACGAGGCGCCGACCGGCCACCGAGACGATGACGTCCTCCAGGGCGAAGCCGGCGGCACCCAGCGGCGCCTCGATCACCGCCCGCACACCGGCGCCCACGGCACGCAGGTCGAGGCGCGGCAGCGGCGGGGGCACGGCTGCGGCGTCACGCCGGGGTCCCCGCGGACCGCCGGGGCGGCGCTGCTGGCCGGGCCCGCCAGCTCGGCCTCGCTCGCCCGGCACCAGACCCCCCGCTCCTCCGCGGCACGCGCACGCGGACCCGCCACCCTAGGTGTGGCATCTACCGAAGATGCCACGTTGGCATGTTCCGTAGATGCCGCAGCAGGAGGCGTTCCCGTGGCGCAGTGGTGGCGCCCGGCGCTCTGCCACGATGTCGGCCATGCGCACGCCCCGCCTGCTCGCCGCCGTCGCCCTCTGCGCCGCCGCCGGATCCCTCGGGGCCTGCGCGTCGCGGACCAGCTCGGTGCGTGCGGGCGTGCTCACCGACCCCACCGCGGCGGGCAACACCATCGTGCTGCGGCAGTACAGCTTCGCCACCGTCAAGGTGGACCCCGGCGTCACCGTCACCGTTCTCAACCGGGACGCCTCCCCACACGCGCTCAGCGCCGAGGACGGCAGCTTCGACACCGGGCGCATCCCGGGGGGCGGCTCGGTCAGCTTCACCGCGCCGACGAAGCCCGGCATCTACGAGTACGCCGACTCGCTGCACACCTACGCCCGCGGCACCCTCATCGTCCAGGGACCGGGGGACGGGGTCGTCGAGGGCTGACGCTCGTGGAGGGCTGACGCTCGTCGAGAGCGGACGCTCGGGTCAGTACGAGCGACCGACCACGGCGATGAGCCCCGGCTCGTCCTCGGCGTCGGGCACCGAGCCGTCGCCGCGCACCAGGCAGCGCACCGTCACCGCGTCCTGCGCCAGCTCGGCCTCCCCGCCGTCACGGAGCAGGTCCCAGGCGATGCGCCCCCAGCCGTCAGCCGCCGCCTCGACCGCCTCACCGAGCGTCGCCACCTCGTGCGTACGCGCCTCGCGGGCCTGCTCGGCCTGGGTCAGCAGGGCCACCTGGTCCTCGGCCAGCGCCCGCACGACCGCCCCGGCGACCGACGCGAGCGGGGTGGGGTCCTTCGTACCCGGGATCCGGCGGGTGACCGTGACCAGGCCGTCGGCGAGGTCACGGGGCCCGACCTCCACGCGCACGGGCACGCCCTTGAGCTCCCAGTCGATCGCCCGCCGGCCGTAGGCGGTGTCGACCCGGTCGTCGAGCTCGACCCTGACACCGGCTGCGATGAGGTCGCTGACCAGCTGCGCCGCAGCCGGTCCGACCCCCTCGCCGTCCTTGACCAGGGTGACGACGCACTGCACGGCAGCGAGCGCGGGCGGCACGCGGAGCCCTGCGTCGTCGCCGTGCGCCATGATCAACCCGCCGATCACGCGCGTCGACAACCCCCACGAGGTCGTCCAGGCGTGCTCGCGACTGCCCTCCGCGGAGAGGTAGCCGATGTCGAAGGCGCGCGCGAAGCTCTGCCCGAGCTCGTGGCTGGTGGCCATCTGCAGGGCCTTGCCGTCGCCCATCATCCCTTCGCAGGTCATCGTGTTGGCCGCGCCGGCGAAGCGCTCGCGGGTGGTCTTGCGCCCGACGACGACGGGTACGGCGAGCACGTCCCGCAGGAAGGAGGCGTAGACGTCGAAGAGGATGCGCCGGGCGTAGGCCGACGCGTCGGCCTGCGAGACGTGCGCGGTGTGGCCCTCCTGCCAGAGGAACTCGCTCGTGCGCAGGAAGAGCCGCGGCCGCAGCTCCCAGCGCACGACGTTGGCCCACTGGTTGAGCAGCAGCGGCAGGTCTCGGTAGCTCTGCACCCACTTGGCCATGAACTCGCCGATGACCGTCTCGCTGGTGGGGCGTACGACGATCGGCTCCTCCAGCTGCTTGCCGCCCGCGTGGGTGACGACCGCGAGCTCGGGGCTGAAGCCCTCGACGTGCTCGGCCTCCCGCGCGAGGTAGCTCTGCGGGATGAAGAGCGGGAAGTAGGCGTTGCGCGCGCCGGCGACCTTGATCCGGGCGTCGACCTCGGCCTGCACCCGCTCCCACAGGGCGTACCCGTACGGCCGGATGACCATGGTCCCGCGGACCGGCCCGTTGTCGGCGAGCTCGGCCTTGGCGATGACGTCCTGGTACCAGCGGGGGAAGTCCTCGGCGCGGGGCGTCAGGACTGGGGGTCGGGCCACCCGCGGAGGCTAGCGAGCGGGGCCGACGTCGGCCTCGGTGGTCGGTTCTCGGTCGAGGTGGGCATCGACGCCAGCGCGGAAGCGCTCCCGGTCGAGGGCCGGCGCCCCGGCGAAGGCTGCCAACACGTCGCCGACGGGTACGTATGTGCGGCGCGCTCCGACACGGTCATCGACCGCAGCGCGCTGGCCGCACGGCACGTCAGCTGCCGGACCCGATGTCCCCGTTGACCGCAGTGCCGACCACAGTGCCGTCCGCCGAGTACGCCGTGAAGGTGTGGCCTAAGCCGGGCACGTCTGGCGCGAAGACCAGGTGGACGGACGGCCTGGTGGGCGAGCTCCACAGACGGGCGTCGCGCACGCCTGCCGCGGTCTGCACCGTCACCTTGGCCACCGGCCCGACGAAGGCGCCGATCACATCACTCGTCGGCATCCCGAAACTGTGGGCGGGTGTCAAGTAGTGGAAACCCGGCGTCTCGGGGAATGCGAGGCCACCCGTAATGATGATGCCGCCGTCGGGCGACTCCACACCGCCCAGGGCCGAGATGAGGGTGTGTCCGTCGGGCTGGGTCACTGGGGCAGACTGAAGTCCGTAGACGTGCTCCCCCAGCAGATGAGTGGTCGCTGCCACGCCCGAGGGGACGACGCCGTCCACCAGCTGCCCGACCGGCGCAACCTGGTCGACCATCGCCCCGGTGCGGAAGGGCAGCAGCGACGTCAAACCCCCCGACGGCACCAACGGCTGCCCGTGGTTTACGGCCGCGGGTGACGCGGACGGGCGAGCTGTGTGTGAGGTCGCACCCGCAGCAGCCACTGAGCCACCAACGATGGCGCTCGCCGTAGCGACGAAGACAAGGCCAAGCCTGCTCTTGGAGAACATGAGGCGCTCCCGCTCAGACGATGACGAACAGGTCGAGACTGCTCGCCTTTTTGTTAAAGGGACCCAGGTCAGTCGCATATGAGCCGGCCTGCAGCGTGTAGTAAGAGCCACCGCTGAAGTTGGTGTCGACCCACATGCGGCCGTACTCCGGGTTGCTGACACCCGACGGGAAGTTGTTGGCCGCGGATTGCGGACAGTCGTTCCAGTCCCCTTGGGCGCACCGAGACTCGGTGAAAGGATGGAAGGAGCCGGTGCGAGCACTGCGGGCAAGCTGGGACGTCTGGAAGTTGGTGTTGATGTACATGCAGAAGTTGTTGGTCGGGCAGTCGGACAATGATGCCTGTGCTGGCGGTGCGGCGTAGGTGCTCACCGCGACGAGTGCGCTGCGGCGCCGACACCCCAGATGGCGACTCGCTTCGGGCGCCGCGTCGTCCGCTGACGCAAGCTGACCCGTCGTCGATCGGGCATGGGACCTCCTCTGTGGGTATCCGAGTGTGACATGCAGCACGTTCCGCGGCAAGCGGTCCGCTCGTACGCACTGGCGGCGCCCGTCGCCTCGTGATCGTTGTGCGTGATCGCCGCATCCGCGCAGGTCAGGTGATGATCACGCACAACGGAGCGGGCTGGCGGCGGCCCCTACGTGGCCGGGTACAGGGAGTAGTCGGCGAAGTTGCCGTACAGCCGCTCGGCGTCGCCCTCCGGGCCGAGCGTGACGGCCTGGACGAGCAGGTCGCCGCCGACGAAGGCGCCCTTCCAGCTGGCGCCCCTGCCGCCGAAGACCTCCTCGCGGTCACCGCGGCTGCGCGGCTTGTTGACCCCGACCTTGAAGGCCTGCAGCTCCTCGGTGATGCGCGCGGCGAAGGCGGCATCGTCGGTGGCGACGCTGGCGACCAGGCTGCCGTTGCTCGCGTTCATCGCCGCGAGCAGCTCGGCCTCGGTGTCGACGATGACGACGGAGTCGAGCGGGCCGAAGGGCTCGCTGTGGCGCAGCGACCAGCTCGACGGCGGCTCCAGCACGGTCGCCGGCGCGACGTAGGCGCGGATGTCCTGGCCGTCGAGGTAGCGGCCGTCCTTGGCCACATCGCCGCGGTGCAGCGGGATGCCGCCGCCGTTGATCGCCTCGGCCAGCGCGTCGCGCAGCTCGTCGGCCTTGGTCGCGGAGATGACCGGCCCGAAGTCGAGCTCGGGCAGCGGGTCCCCGGGCGCCTCGACGGCGAGCGGGTGGCCGAAGCGCAGCGCGTCGACAACCGGCAGGTAGGCCTCGAGGAACAAGTCGAAGAGGTTGCGCTGCACGACGTACCGCGGGTATGCGGTGCAGCGCTGCTTGCCGTACTCGAAACCCTTCTTGAGGTGCTGGGCGAGCAGGTCCCACTGGCTGAAGCCCCACACGCCCCAGGTGTTGAGGCCCTCCTGCTCGAGGAAGTGGCGCTTGCCCGTGTCGGCGAGGCTGGTCGCCGCCTTGCGCCCGTTGCTGCGCCCACCGACGAAGGCCAGCGCCCCGATCGAGTCGGTACGGATGAGCACGTCCCCGAGTGAGCTCCCCACGCCGGAGAGCAGGGTGACCGGAAGGCCCGCGCGCTTCATCAGCGCGTGCGCCAGCGTGAGGGTGTGGAAGCCACCCTGGCTCGGCGTCTTGGCGACGACCGCGTTGCCGGCGAGCAGCTGCACGAGCTCGGCGTGCACCTGCACGCTCATCGGGTAGTTCCAGCTGGCGATGTTGCTGACCGGGCCGGGGAGCGGGAGGCGCTGCGAGCCGTCGGCGGCGGTGAGCTGGCGCTCGATCTGGTCGACGTACCACCGGACGCCGTCCAGGGCCCGGTCGACGTCGGCGCAGGCGAGCCGCCACGGTTTACCGATCTCCCAGACGAGCAGCATCGCGAGCAGGTCGCGGTGCTCGGTCATCGCGTCGACGGCGGCGGACACGCGGGCCCGGCGCTCCGCCAGGTCGACGTGCGCCCACTCGGCGTGCTCGACCGCGGCGAAGGCGACCGCGTCGGCCGCCTCCTCGTGCGTCACGCGGGGCGGCCCCTGGATCGGCGTGCCGTCGACCGGCGTCAGGTGGTCACCGGGGATGCCAGAGCGCCGCCACTCCCCGTGCGTGAGGTTGCGGATGCGGCCGGGCTCGAAGGCCTCGGGGGCCACCGCCATCGCCCGGGCGTAGGTGTCTGTCCAGCTCGTACCTGGCTTGAGGTGGAGGCGGCCCATGCTCCGGAACCTAGTGCGACGGCAGCGCTGGACCGGTAGGCGGCCGCAGAGATCCACACAGCGGACGCTCGTACGGGGCGGATCGCCGGTGCGTCACGGTCGCGGGACCGCCACTGGTGGATCACCGGAACCGTCGGCGACTCAGAACAAGACGCTGGCGAAGGTCCCGACCTGACGGAAGCCGACACGGGCGTACGCCGCGCGGGCCGGGGTGTTGAAGCCGTTGACGTAGAGGCTGACCCGGGAGGCGATCCGCTCCCTGGCCGCCCGCACGACCGCCGCGGTGCCGGCCGCGGCCAGGCCCTGACCGCGCAGCGACGGCTCGACCCAGACCCCTTGCACCTGGCACGCCAGACCCGTGGCGGCACCGACCTCGGCCTTGAAGACAACCCGGCCGTCCTCGATCCGGGCCCAGGCCCGGCCGGCGTGCACGAGCTCGCCCACCCGAGCGCGGTAGAGGGCGCCCCCGTCGATGGCCGTGGGGCTGACCCCGACCTCCTCGGTGAACATGGCGATGCTCGCGGGGAGCAGGGTGTCGAGCTCGGCGGGGACGACCGGGCGGACCAGCGGGTCAGGCTCCACCAGCGGGTCGCCGTCGATGACCAGCAGCGGCTGGTCGGGGCGCAGCTCACGCGCCGGCCCCCAGGCCCCCTCCAGCAGGCGCCACATGCCCAGCACGGCGTCAGCCGGGCCGTTGAGCGATGAGCAGCGCCGCGTCGTACGACGGGCACGCTCGGCGAAGGCACGCGCCGCGGCGGCGGAGGCCTGCACAGGGGCGATCGTGGCGCCGACGTAGCACAGCGCGTCGAGCCGGCCGTCGGTGCTGTGGCCCCAGACCTCGGCGCCGAGGCGCTGCGGCTCTAGCCCGACCGCCTCGATGCGGGCGGCGGTGAAGACGTCGGCGACGGGGTCGCGCCGGCACAGCGCGCGGGCGGCGTCGAGGTCGCGGTCGTCGAGCACCCGCACCGGCGAGGTCCGCAGCATGCTCATCGGCACACCCGCGCACGCACCGCTCCACCGTAGGGGTCGGTCCGGTGTCCGCCGCGGGGCGCCGACGGCTCAGCCGGCGGTCGCTCCCGGCGCTTCGTCAGGCGGTGAGCACCTGCGGCTCGCCGCTGGGCTCCCCGGCGGCGCGCATGGCCTCGGCGAGCAGCATGGCCTCCTCGATCAGGGTCTCCACGATCATCGCCTCGGGCACGGTCTTGATGACCTCACCGCGGACGAAGATCTGGCCCTTGCCGTTGCCGCTGGCGACACCGAGGTCAGCCTCCCGCGCCTCGCCGGGGCCGTTGACGACGCAGCCCATGACCGCGACGCGCAGCGGCACGTCGAGGCCCTCGAGCCCGGCGGTCACCTGCTCGGCGAGGGTGTAGACGTCGACCTGGGCGCGCCCGCAGGACGGGCAGCTGACGATCTCGAGGCCGCGCTGGCGCAGGCCGAGGGACTCGAGGATGGCGATGCCGACCTTGACCTCCTCGACCGGGGGGGCCGAGAGCGACACCCGGATCGTGTCGCCGATGCCCTCGGCGAGTAGCGCACCGAAGGCGGTGGCGCTCTTGATCGTGCCCTGGAAGGTCGGGCCGGCCTCGGTCACGCCCAGGTGCAGCGGGTAGTCGCAGCGCTGCGCGAGCTGGCGGTAGGCCTCGATCATGGTCACCGGGTCGTGGTGCTTGACCGAGATCTTGATGTCGCGGAAGTCGTGCTCCTCGAAGAGCGCGCACTCGTTGAGCGCGCTCTCCACCAGCGCCTCGGGCGTGGCCTTGCCGTACTTGGCGAGCAGGCGCTTGTCGAGGGACCCGGCGTTGACCCCGATGCGGATGGGGGTGTGCGCCGCCGAGGCGGCGCGGGCGATCTCGGCGATCTTGTCGTCGAAGGCCTTGATGTTGCCGGGGTTGACGCGGACCGCGGCGCAGCCGGCGTCGATCGCGGCGAAGACGTACTTGGGCTGGAAGTGGATGTCAGCGATCACCGGGATCTGGCTCTTGCGGGCGATCGCCGGCAGAGCGTCGGCATCGTCCTGGCTCGGGACCGCGACCCGCACGATCTCGCACCCCGTCGCCGTGAGCTCGGCGATCTGCTGCAGCGTGGCGTTGACGTCGGCGGTGAGGGTCGTGCACATCGACTGCACGCTCACCGGGGCGTCACCGCCCACCGCGACGGTGCCGACCTGCAGCTGGCGGGTGCGGCGGCGGGGGGCGAGCAGCCGCGGCGGTGCGGCGGGCATGCCGAGGGCGGTGGTCACGACCTCCAGGCTACGAGCCGCCCGGCCGGGCGACCCGGTGCCCGGGGGTGAGCCGGGTGACGCTGCTGGCCTCGACCGGGCTCAGACCTTGACCGGGTTGGTGACGTCGGCGGTGAGCGTCAGCAGCGACAGCACCGCGACGACCGCGAAGATCGCGTACGACGGGACGGCCCAGCGCGCGTAGAGCGAGGATAGGCGGGTGCCCTCCGCCTCGGGTGAGCGGTCCCGCACGCGGCGCCGGGTCAGCCGCTGCCACAGGGTCACCGCGACATGGCCGCCGTCGAAGGGGAGGAAGGGCAGGAGGTTGATCACCCCGACGAAGAAGTTCACCAGCGCGACGATGAGGACGAGCTGGCCGAGGCGGTAGCGCAACGGCCCCCGGCCGGAGAAGATGTCGCCCGAGACCTGGGCGATGCCCACGACGCTGGAGGGCCGGTTGGCCGCCGCGGTGCCCGCCACGACCGGCTTGGTGTCGAAGAGGTGGCTCACCCCGCTGGGGATGTGGCGCAGACCGGTGAAGGTGGACAGCAGCCCGGTGTTGCCGGTGGTCTTGTCGCCCGTGCCGAGCAGGCCGGCGGCGCTGTGCCAGGCCTGCGACCAGGTGGGGTTGGTGTAGGCGTCGGTCGGCATGATGCCGACCTGCGCGACGCGCTGGGTGCCGGGGCCGCTGTCGGCTGGGCGCTCGAGGATCACCGGCTGCAGGCTCAGGTCGACCGGGTGGCCACCGCGCTGCACCGTGAGGTCGAGGGACCCCTGTGACTGGGCGCGGATCGCGGTGAAGACCGCCACCCAGGTGCCCAGCGCCTTGCCCTGGACGGCGGTGATGCGGTCGCCGACCTGCAGCACCCCCTGCGCAGGCGCCGCGACCGAGCCGGCCGGGCAGATGCCGCCGGGCCCGGGTGCCGGCACCGGGTCGGTGGCGGTCGCGGAGGTGGCGAGGCAGCGGGAGACGGCGGAGACGACGGGCGCCTCCCCGAGCCGTGGACTGAAGAAGGCGACCCCGAGCATCAGCATGATGGCGATGACGAAGTGCGTGACCGAGCCCGCCGTGAGCACCACGACGCGCTGCCAGGTCCGGCCCCGCCAGAAGGCGCGCGGGGCGTCGGCGGGGTCGAGCTCCTCCAGCGGCGTCATGCCGGTGATCTTGACGAACCCACCGGCGGGGATGGCCTTGACGCCGTACTCGGTCTCCCCGCGCTGCCGGCTGAACAGCGTCGGCCCGAAGCCGACGAAGAACTGCGTGGCCTTCATGCCGAAGGCCCGCGCGGTGAGGAAGTGACCGCCCTCGTGGATCATCACCGAGGTCAGCAGGGCGACCACGAAGAACAAGATGCCGAGCGTGTGACTCACGCGGCCACCGTGTCCCGGACGGCAGCGCGGGCCTCCTGCTCGGCGCTCAGCACGCCCTGCAGTGTCGTGGTCGGCGCTGTGCGGTGCCCGTGCAGGACCTCGGCGACGACGTCGACGATCTCCAGGAAGGGCAGCCGCCCGGCCAAGAACTCCCCCACGGCAGCCTCCGCCGCGGCCGCGTACACCGCCGGGGCCGTCCCGCCCGTGCGGCCTGCCTCGCGGGCCAGCGCGACGGCCGGGAAGGCGGTGTCGTCGAGCGGCTCGAAGGTCAGCGCCTGCGCGCGCGAGAGGTCCAGCCCCGGTGCGGCGCCGGGGACACGCGTCGGCCAGCCCATGCCCAGGCTGATCGGCAGGCGCATGTCCGGAGGTGAGAGCTGGGCGAGCGTCGCGCCGTCGACGCCCTCGACCATCGAGTGCACGACCGACTGCGGGTGCACGACCACGTCGATCGCGTCGTACGGGTCGCCACCGCCGGTCGCCCCGCCGGGGAGGAGGTGACCGAAGAGCAGCGCGGCCTCGATCACCTCGAGCCCCTTGTTGACCAGCGTGGCGCTGTTGACGGTCACCAGGGGGCCCATCGCCCAGGTGGGGTGGGCCAGCGCCTGCTCGGGGGTGACCGCGGTGAGCTCGTCGCGGCGGCGGCCACGGAAGGGGCCGCCGCTGGCCGTGAGCACCAGCCGGCGCACGTCACCAGGGCCGAAGCCCAGCAGGCACTGCCACAGCGCGCTGTGCTCGCTGTCGACGGGGACGAGGCGCCCGCGGTCGCCACCGAGCGCGTCGAGCACGAGCGGGCCGCCGGCGATGAGCGACTCCTTGTTGGCGAGCGCGACGACGCGCCCGGCGGCCAGCGCGGCCAGCGTGGCCTTGAGGCCGCCGACGCCCGCGATGCCGTTGAGCACGGTGTGGCAGGGCTCGCCGGCGAGCTCCTCGGCGGCGTCGGGGCCGAGGAGGACGCGGGTCTGCGTACCGGTCAGGGCCTCACGCAGCGCCGGGCCGCCGGCCGGGTCGGCCAGCGCGACCACCCGCGCGCCCACCTCCCTGGCCTGCGCCGCGAGCTGCTCGGCGCTGGCGGCGGAGCCGGCGGCGAGCCCGACGACGGCGAAGGCGCCCGGCGCGCGACCGACCACGTCGAGCGCCTGGGTGCCGATGCTGCCGGTCGAGCCCAGCAGCACCACCTGCCGCGGCTGACCCGCTGTCTGCTCCACGACGAGAAGTGTCGGACCCGGGTGCGACAGTCCCACCCGTGAGACCACCTGCCACCCCGCGCGGCGACGTCGTCGACGACCACTTCGGTGAGGCCGTCGCCGACCCCTACCGCTGGCTCGAGGACACCGGCGACCCGGCGGTCGTCGCGTGGACCCGGGAGCAGACGGCGTACGCGGAGCGGCACCTCACCGCCCTGCCAGCCCGGGAGGCGCTGCGGCGCAGGCTGACCCAGCTGTGGTCCTCGCCGCGCGCCGGGGTGCCGTGGGAGCGGGGCGGCACCTGGCTGCAGTGGCGCAACCCCGGCCTCGATCCGCAGCCGGTGCTCTGGGTGATGGGCTCGCCCACCGAGGTCGGGCGCCCGCTGCTCGACCCAGGGGCGCTGCCCGGCTCGGCCTCCGTCCCGACCGTGTCGCTGTCCCCCGACGGCCGGCTGCTCGCGTGGGCGCGCTCCGACGCCGGCTCCGACTGGCTGGTCTGGCGGGTGCGCGACGTGGCGCTGGGCGTCGACCTGCCCGAGGAGCTGACCTGGTCGAAGTACTGCGACGCGGCGTGGACCGACGACGGCTTCTTCTACGGCCGGCTGCCCGTGCCGGAGCCGGGTGAGGAGCTGCTCGAGCAGGCCCGCGGCCTCGCCGTCTGGCACCACCGGGTCGGTACGGACCAGACCGAGGACACCCTGGCCGTGCCCGCGCCGGCCGAGCCGGACGTCATGCCCTTCGCGCAGGTGACCGAGGACGGCCGATGGCTCGTCGTCACGCTGCAGGAGGGCACCCGACCCGAGGCGGCGGTGCACGTGCGCGACCTCACCGACCCGGCCGGGGTGCTCGTGCCGCTGGTCGCCGACCGGCTGTCGACGGCCGAGGTCGTGGCGACGGCGGGCACGACCTTCACGCTGCGCACCGACTGGCAGGCCGAGCGCGGGCGCCTGGTGAGCGTCGACCTCGCCGACCCTCGCCGGAAGGCCTGGCGCGAGCTCGTGGGTGAGGGCGCCGGCACCCTGCGCGGTGCGCTCGCCCACGGCGGCGCGCTGCTGCTGCACTCCCTCGTCGACGCCCAGTCCCGGCTGACCCGCCACGCGCTCGACGGGACCCCGCTCGGCCCGGTCGACCTGCCGCCGGCGGTCTCCGTGACCGAGCTCAGCGCGCGCGCCGGCAGCCCGGTCGCGCACGTGCTCACCGCCTCCTTCACCGACCCAGGCTCGCTGTGGTCGCTGACCGGTGACCGGCTGGACCTGCTCGTGCGCCGCGCGAGCGCGCACGACCCGGCCGACTTCGTCACCGAGCAGGTCTTCGTGCCCAGCGACGACGGCACGGTGCAGATCCCGCTCTTCCTCACCCGGCACCGCGACACCGTGCCGACGGGTGAGGTGCCGGTGCTGCTCTACGGCTACGGCGGGTTCGACCACGCGATGACCCCCGCCTTCTCCGCGACCTTCCTGCTGTGGGCGGAGCAGGGCGGTCTGCTCGCCGTGGCCTGCCTGCGCGGCGGTGGGGAGCGCGGCACGCAGTGGTACGACGCCGGCCGCCGCGCGCACAAGCAGAACGTCTTCGACGACGCCGCCGCGTGCGCCCGCTGGCTGGCCGGGTCCTCGGGCTGGTCGAGGCCGGCGCGGGTCGGGCTGACCGGGCGCTCCAACGGCGGGCTGCTCGCCGGGGCGTGCCTGACCCAGCACCCCGAGCTCTTCGGGGCCGTGGTCCCAGAGGTCGGCGTGCTGGACATGCTGCGCTTCCACCTGTTCACCGTCGGGTGGGCGTGGACCAGCGACTACGGCGACCCAGCGGTGGCCGAGGAGCACGCCTGGGTCCGCACCTACTCCCCGCTGCACGCGGTGACGCCCGGCACCGCGTACCCGCCCACGCTGGTGACGACGGGGGACCACGACGACCGGGTCGCGCCGGGGCACTCCTTCAAGATGGCCGCGGCGCTGCAGGCGGCTCAGGCCGGGGCGGCGCCGGTGCTGCTGCGCGTCGACACCGCGGCCGGCCACGGCGCGGGCAAGCCCACCGCCCAGCTGATCGCCGAGCGCGTCGACGTGCTGAGCTTCCTCGGCGCGGCGCTCGGCCTGCACCCCGGGTCAGCCGATCTCCCCGGACCCGGGCCAGCCCCGTGACGGGGCGCCCGACGAGGGCCGCGTCAGCCCACCGCGGCCAGCTGGCCGCACGCACCGGCGATCTCCCGGCCGCGGGTGTCGCGCACGGTCGTGGCCACGCCGGCGCCCCGCAGGATCTTGACGAAGCTCTGCTGCCCGGCCGGCGCGCTGGCCTGCCACGAGCTGCCCGGCGTGGGGTTGAGCGGGATGAGGTTGACGTGCACGAGCCGGCCGCGCAGCAGCGACGCGAGGTGCCGGGCGCGCTCGGGCTGGTCGTTGACGTCGTCGATGAGCGCGTACTCGATGCTCACCCGGCGACCGGTCTCGCCCGCGTACCCCCACGCGGCGGCCAGCACCTCGCGCACCGGCCAGCGGTCGTTCACCGGCACCAGCGTGCTGCGCAGCTCGTCGTCGGGTGCGTGCAGGCTCACCGCGAGGCGCACCTGCAGCCGCTCGGCGGTCAGCCGCCGGATCGCCGGCACCAGGCCGACGGTGCTCACGGTGATGCCGCGCTGGGACAGGCCCAACCCGTCGGGCACCGGGTCGGTCAGCCGCCGCACCGCGGCGAGCACGCGGGCGTAGTTGGCCAGCGGCTCGCCCATACCCATGAAGACGACATTGCCGACGCGGCCGGGGCCACCGGCGACCTCGCCGGCACTGAGCGCGCGCTGGGCTGCCACGACCTGCTCGACGATCTCCCCGGTGGACAGGTTGCGGGTCAACCCACCCTGGCCCGTCGCGCAGAAGGGGCAGCCCATGCCGCAGCCGGCCTGGCTGGAGACGCAGACGGTGACCCGACCGGGGTAGCGCATGAGCACGCTCTCGACGAGCACGCCGTCGTGCCCGCGCCAGAGCGTCTTGCGGGTGAGCCCGCCGTCGCAGGTCACGTCGCGCACCGTGGTCAGCAGGGACGGCAGCAGCGCGGTGCCCAGGCGCTCGCGGTCGGCGGCGGGGAGGTCGATGAGCGCGGCGCCGGGTGGGGAGAGCCGGGCGAAGTAGTGGCGGGAGAGCTGCTCGGCGCGGTAGGCGGGGACGCCGAGCTCGACGACCGCCGCCCGCCGCGCCGCCGGGTCGAGGTCGGCGAGGTGACGCGGTGGCTTCGCCCCCCGGGGCGCGTCGAGCACGAGCAGCGGCCGGGTCACCCCTCGAGTGTCCCTGCCCGCCAGCGGCGTCAGTGCGGTGCGAGCGCGGAGATGACGATCCAGGCGACCGGGGCCGAGGCGAGCAGCGAGTCGAGCCGGTCGAGGATGCCGCCGTGACCGGGCAGCAGGGTGCCCATGTCCTTGATGCCGATGTCGCGCTTGAGGGCGCTCTCGCCGAGGTCGCCCAGCACCGCCGTGGCCGCCAGCGCGACACCGAGCACCACCCCGGTCCACGCCCCTCGGTGCAGCAGCAGCGTCATGCACCCCACGCCGACGAGGACGCACGAGGCGATCGAGCCGCCGAGACCCTCCCAGCTCTTGCCCGGGCTGATCCCCGGCGCCAGCTTGTGCCGGCCCCCCGTGAGCACGCCCACGACGTACCCGCCGATGTCGCTGAAGACCACGGTCGCGATGAAGGCGAGCACCCGGCGAGGGCCGTCGGCGGGGGCGGTGAGCAGGGCGCAGAAGGACGCGAGGAAGCCGCAGTAACCGAGCACGAGCATGCCGGCGGCCGCGTCCCGCGTCGGCGCCCCCGATCCGGGGAGCACCAGGCGCCAGGCCAGCACGACCAGCCCAGAGACCAGGAAGCACCCGAGCGCCGCGTCAGCCCCACCCCAGTAGGCCCCGAGGACGGTGGCGGCGCTGCCGACCAGCAGCGGGACGAGCGGCGGGTCGACACCGGTACCGCGCAGCGCCACGGTCAGCTCGTGCACCGCGATGCCGATGACGAGAGCCAGGATCACGGCGAAGGCGGCGCGCTCGATGAACAGCGGTACGACGATCAGCGCGACGAGGCCCAGACCCACGGCGATGGCCGCGGGCAGGTCGCGGCCGGCTCGACCGCCCTTGCCCTGGACGACACCCGTGCCGGGCCCGGCGACGGGCACCGCAGGCGGTGGCGGCGCGGGGTCGCCGGGCTCCGGCGGCTCCACGGACACCCTCGGCTCCGCGCTCGGGCTCGTGCTCACACCTCGAGCAGCTCGGCTTCCTTGGCCCGGAGCAGATCGTCGACGGAGCCGACGTACCGAGAGGTGGTCGCCTCGAGCTCCTTCTCCGCCCGGCGGACCTCGTCCTCGCCGGCTTCCCCCTCCTTGTCGATCTTCGCCAACGCCTCCATGCCGTGGCGGCGCACGGAGCGGATCGAGACCTTGGCGTCCTCGGCCTTGGTGCGCACCACCTTCACGAGGTCGCGGCGGCGCTCCTCGGTCAGGTCGGGGAAGACGACCCGGATGATCGACCCGTCGTTGCTCGGGTTGACGCCGAGGTCGCTCTCGCGGATGGCCTTCTCCACCGCGGTGAGCTGGCTCTTGTCGAAGGGCGAGATGACCGCCATCCGGGGCTCGGGCACCTGGATCGAGGCCAGCTGGGGGACGGGCGTCATCGTGCCGTAATACTCCACGACGACCCGGCTGAAGGCCGACGGGGTGATCCGCCCGGTGCGCACGGTCGCGAAGTCGTCGCGCGCGACGGTGACGGCCTTGTCCATCTTCTCCTCGGCCTCGAAGAGCGCGTCGTCGATCACCGGTCCTCCTCCGTCGCAGTCATCAGGTCAGGTCGTGACGGGGGCCGTGGGGCCCGCGTGCACCAACGTGCCGATCGTCTCACCAGCAGCCGCCCGCACCACGGAGCCCGGCTCGCGGATGTCGAAGACCACGATCGGCAGCCCATTGTCCTTGCACAGGCTGAAGGCCGTGGTGTCCATCACCTGCAGTCCCCGGGTGAGCGCATCCTGGTAGTCCAGCGTCGCGTACCGCGTCGCACCGGGATGAGTACGCGGGTCCGCGTCGTACACGCCGTCGATGGTCTTGGCCATGAGCAGCACCTGGGCGCCGATCTCGAGCGCGCGCTGCGCGGCGGGGGTGTCGGTGGTGAAGAAGGGCGCACCGAGACCCGCACCGAAGATGACGACGCGGCCCTTCTCGAGGTGGCGGATCGCGCGCCGGGGGACGTAGGGCTCGGCGATCTGGCCCATCGCGATCGCGGTCTGGACCCGCGTCTCGACGCCGGCGTTCTCGCAGAAATCCTGCAGCGCAAGACAGTTCATCACGGTGCCGAGCATGCCCATGTAGTCGGCGCGACCACGGTCCATCCCGCGTTCGGAGAGCTCGGCACCGCGGAAGTAGTTGCCACCCCCTACGACGATCGCGACCTCGACCCCACCGGTGGCCACCTCGGCGATCTGCTGCGCGAGCGCGATGACGGTCTCCGGGTGCACGCCGAGACCCTCGCCGCCGGCGAAGGCCTCACCGGAGAGCTTCAGCATGATCCGCGGCCAGCGCGGTGAGGCCGCCGCCGTGACCGGTCCTGCGCTGGTCACGGGGCGCCCTCTCGCGTGCTGTCGGCGGTCGTGCTGTCGGCGGTCGTGCTGTCGGCGGTGCTCAGCCGGGCGGAGCGCTCAGGAGGCGCTGCCGACCTTGATCTTGGCGAACCGGGTCACCGTGACCCCCGCGTCCTTTGCCGCGGCGGCGACGGTCTTCTTGTTGTCCTTGACGAAGGACTGGTCGAGCAGGACGACCTCCTTGTAGAACCCGGTGAGCCGGCCCTCGACGATCTTGGTGAGCGCCGCCTCGGGCTTGCCCTCCTGCTTGGCCAGCTGCTCCGCCAGGCTGCGCTCGGCCTCCACCGTCGCGGCCGGCACCTCCTCGCGCGTGAGGTAGCTGACCGGGAAGGCGGCCACGTGCTGGGCCACCTCCTTGCCGAAGTGCGGCTCGGCGCCGTCGGTCTCGACCAGCACGCCGATCGTCGGGGGCAGGTCCTTGGCCGTGCGGTGCAGGTAGGAGCTGACGTTGGCCCCGGTGAAGCGCGCGAGCCGGCCGACCTCGATCTTCTCGCCGAGGGCGGCGTTCGCCGACTCGAGCGCCTCCTTGACCGTGCCGTCGCCGAAGGACTCGTCGAGCAGCGCGGCCGCGTCGGCCACCTCGTGGGTGGCGACGTGGTCGGCCAGGTCGGTGGCGAGGCTCTGGAAGGTCTCGCTCTTGGCCACGAAGTCGGTCTCGCAGTTGAGCTCGAGCAGCACCTTGACGGGGCCGTCGAGGTGGGCCGCGACGAGCCCGTTGCTGGCCGTACGGGTGCCGCGCTTCAGTGCGCTCGCGGAACCCTTGAGCCGCAGCGCCTCCACGGCCTTGTCGACGATGCCCTCGGCGTCGACGAGCGCCTTCTTGACGTCGCTCATGCCGGCTCCGGTGAGCTCCCTGACCTGGCGGATCAGGGCGGCGGTGATGTCAGCCACGGTGCTGCCTTCCTTCTTGTCGTCGTCGTCGTGATGGTCGTCGGGGTCGGGCGCGGCGACGGCCGTACTTGTCAGGGCTGAGCCTCGACGGGCGCGACCTCAGGCGTCGGCGCCGCGGTGGCGTCCCACCCGGCCGCCTCGGCGCTGTCGCCGCCGCCGGTGGCGACCTGCGCCGCGGTGTCGGCCTCGCCGCTCACCACGGCCTGCTCCCATTCAGGCATCGGCTCGTCGGCGCCCGCGCCGGCCGGCTCCTGCGTGCCCTCACCGATGGCGGCGGCCGAGCGGGCACGCAGCCCGTCGGCGACAGCGTCGGCGATGACCCGGGTGAGCAATGCGGCGCTGCGGATCGCGTCGTCGTTGGCCGGGATCTTGTAATCGACCAGGTCGGGGTCGCAGTTGGTGTCGAGCACGGCGACGATCGGGATCCCCAG
>JAABUO010003296.1_pt1 | contig 19287 bp, 18 predicted proteins | sample 5559291 | NCBI WGS metagenome assembly JAABUO01 (sample SAMN10711878, study PRJNA513372) | rock metagenome | isolation source: Antarctica rocks | place: Antarctica: Victoria Land, Finger Mt sud
TAGGCCGGCGACCCGAGCAAGATCCCCTCCTGCGTGAGCGACGGGTCCCCCACCGAGGTGGCGATGCCGAAGTCGGTCAACCAGGCTCGGCCGTGCCTGTCGAGCAGGACGTTGCCCGGCTTGACGTCGCGGTGCACGATCCCCGCGCGGTGCGCGGCCTGCAGCACCCCGAGCACGTCGACTCCCATCCGCGCAGACGCGAGCGGGGACAGTGGACCGTCCTGTCGGATGTGATCGGCCAGGGTCTGCGAGGGCACCAACTCCATGACGATCCACGGCCTGCCGTCCTCCTCGACGACGTCGTGCACGGCCGTCGCCTGCGGATGCTCGAACCGGGCCACGGCCCGCGCCTCGCGCAGCGTCCGCTCCCGCAGCTGCGCCCGCTCGTCGGGCGTCGTGTAGAGCGGGAAAGTCACTTCCTTGATGGCGACATCGCGGCACAGCACGACGTCGGAGGCCTGCCAGACCGTGCCCATCCCGCCGCGACCGATCGGGTCGTGCAGCTCGTACCGCCCGGCAATCATGCGCCCGCGGCCCGACTCATCCGTGAGAGTCACGGTGAGTGTCTACCCGCCTGGCAGGAGCGCACCCCGAGGGGACGAGGACCGACCGCTCCAGTCACGCGTCAAGCGGCCGCCTGCTCCGCCTCAACAGCCACCGCATCGCCGGACGAGAACTCCAGGGCCTCGTCCTCGAGCTTGCCGTACCGGAACAGCGCGATGTCGCGCAGGTAGTTCTGGTAGAGCCGCCACGGCGCGGCGTCGCCCTGCTTGGGGAAGTCGGCCACGGAGCGCAGCACGTACCCCGAGGCGAGGTCGACGAAGGGGCGCGTCGGCGCCGTCGGCTGCGTCCAGCGGGGCACCACCTGGCGGTAGCCCTGCTCACGCATGTGAGCGAGCAGCCGGACGACGTACTGGCTGACCAGGTCGCACTTCAGCGTCCACGACGCGTTGGTGTAGCCCATGGCCGCAGCGAGGTTCGGGACGCCGCTGAACATCATCCCCTTGTAGCCGACGGTGTCCGACAGGCGGACCACCTCGCCGTCGACGAGGAGTCGCACACCGCCGAGCACCTGCATGTTGAGGCCCGTCGCGGTCACGACCACGTCGGCCTCCAGCTCGGTGCCCGAGGTCAGGCGCAGCCCCTGCTCGGTGAACGTCTCGATCGTCCCGGTCTCGATCGATGCCCGGCCGCTGCTCAGCGCCTTGAACAGGTCACCGTCGGGCACCAGGCACATCCGCTGGTCCCACGGGTTGTATCGCGGCGTGAAGTGCGTAGCGAAGTCATACCCGGCGGGCAGCTCCTTCTCCAGCCCCTTGCGCAGCAGCGACTTCATCAGCTTCGGCCGACGTCGGCTGAGCTGGTAGCTCAGCATCGTCAGCAGCACGTTCTTCCAACGGATGATCGAGTACGCAGTCTTCTTCGGCAGCAGGCGCCGCAGCCGGTCGGCGATCGGGTCACGGGCCGGGACTGTCACCACGTAGCTCGGGGAGCGCTGCAGCATCGTCACGTGGGCCGCCTGCTCGGCCATCGCCGGCACGAGCGTCACAGCAGTCGCGCCGCTGCCGATCACGACGACCCGCTTGCCGGCGTAGTCGAGGTCCTCCGGCCAGTGCTGGGGATGCACCACCTGGCCGCCGAAGTGCTCGATGCCGGGGAAGACGGGCGAATAGCCCTGGTCGTAGCGGTAGTAGCCGGTGCAGGTGTACAGGAAGCCGCACGAGAGCTGGGTGGTCTCGCCGGTGTCGGCCTTCTCGACCTCGACCGTCCACCGCGACTGCTCGCTCGACCACTCGGCCTGCACCACCCGGTGCCCGTAGCGGATCGTGTCCCCGACGCCGTAGTCGCGGGCCGTGTCGCGGATGTAGGACAGGATCGAGGGCCCGTCGGCGATGGCCTTGGCGCCCGGCCACGGCCGGAACGAGTAACCCAGCGTGTACATGTCCGAGTCCGAGCGGATGCCGGGGTAGCGGAACAGGTCCCAGGTGCCGCCCGAGGACTGGCGGGCCTCGAGGATGGCAAAGCTCGTGCCCGGGGAGTCGGTCCGCAGATGGCAGGCTGCCCCGATGCCCGACAGGCCGGCACCGATGATCAGCACGTCGACGTGATCGAGGGGGGCACCAGCCGCGGACGTAGCGCGCAGCGGGGCCATGGAGGAAGGCGTCATGAGGGAGTCGTCCCGAGGGGAGGGGGTAGTAACCGGAGGCTATCGACCCCTCCGGCGGCGAGGTGCGGCGGGGACCGGGCTACCGTGCCGCTACCTGACGAGGAGGCACCAATGGTCGAGCCGCGCGAGTGGAGCTATGCCGGCACGCAGGGCAAGCTGCACGCCTGCTCCTGGGCCGACCCGGCGGGCCAGGCGAGCCACGTCGTGCTGCTGGCACACGGCTACGGCGAGCACGTCGGCCGCTACCAGCACGTGGCGGACGCGCTGGTCGCGAACGGCGCGGTCGTCTACGCCGTCGACCACCTCGGCCACGGCAGGAGCGAGGGCGAGCGGGTGCTCGTCACCGACGTCGAGGACGTCGTCACCGACCTGCACACGCTGGGCGAGACCGCCCGCAGCGAGCACCCCGGGCTGCCGGTGGTGCTCGTCGGGCACTCGATGGGCGGGCTTATCGCCTCGCGCTACGCCCAGCGTTACGGCGGCGACCTCGCGGCGCTGGTGCTGTCCGGCCCGCTTATCGGCGACTGGCAGGCGGCCAGGATGCTGCTCGCGATGGACGAGATCCCCGACGTCCCGCTCGACATCGGCACGCTCTCGCGCGACCCGTCGGTGGGCGAGAAGTACGCGGCCGACCCGCTGGTCTGGCACGGGCCCTTCAGGCGCACGACGCTCGAAGCTATGCAGCGGGCGGTCGACGCCGTCGCTGCGGGTCCCTCGCTGGGGGACCTGCCGACGCTGTGGCTCCACGGCGAGGACGACCAGCTCGTGCCCATCGAGGGCAGCCGGGTCGGCATCGAGCACCTGCGGGGCAGCTCGCTTCGCGAGAAGGCCTACCCGGACGCCCGGCACGAGATCTTCAACGAGACCAACGCCGACGAGGTCCTGGGCGACGTCACCTCGTTCATCACCAGAGCGCTCGAGACGCGGCGCTAGCAGCCCCACGCCGTGGGTCAGTGCGTCGCACGGGGAGCCTGGTAGCTGGCGTTCTCGCCCGGGCGCCGGCCCGCCGTCCGAAGCGAACCGAGCTTTCCGAGCGCGTCGAACCAGAAGGGCGCGCCAAGGGAGACGGCGAGCCCGGTCAGCAGCCACCCGACCAGCTTGAGGAGCACCCCTCGGGCGCCGTGGCTCGTTGCGGCATGCCAGTAGAAGGGCACCCAACGGGCGACGTGCCAGCCGCAGGTCGTGCCGGTGTAGGCGCGGCACGAGCCGCCGGACTGTGCGAGGTCCCAGCCGAGGGGCAGCGACAGCTTCTGCAGCACCGAGCGCTGGGAGTCGAGGCAGTCGGTGCCCGCCTGCCCGGCGGCCGGGCACCCCTGCGCGGAGAGGGCTTGCGCGACAACAGCCGTGCGCACTGGCTGATCCCGGAACAGAGCCCGCGCAAGCTGCAGGCTGTCGACGTTGACGACCAGGGCGAGCAGCAGCCCGAGCAGCAGCAGGCGCCACTGCGCCCATCTGCGGTACCACCCGCTGACCCGCCCCATCTGCTCGTCGTACCAGGCCTCCAGCGACGCCTGGAACGCCGTGACGCTGCTGCCCGCGCTGCGCAGCAAGGCGAGCAGCGTGCTCCGGGCCGGCACGACGATGTCGAGCTTGCCGATGTACTGCTCGAGCTCTGCAACAGACGTGCGGCTGGCTCCGTTCGGCGCGAGCAGGTCGATCAGGCTGGCGGCAAAGGTCCGCGACGACAGGTACGACGCCAGGTGCATCCTTCCTCCGGGCTTGCCCGGGCGGGCCGGTCGGTGCAGCGGGGCGACGAGGGGATGGGAGAGCACCAGGTCGGCCAGGGGCACCGCCGGCGTGAGGCTGCCCGGCTCGGCTGCCGGTAGGGCATCGCGCAGCTCCAAGCCCTGTTGCGCGAGCCGCTGCAACCCCTGCCGGCGTGCCCGGCTGTCGGCCAGCCCGAGCTTGCCGTCTGCTGCGGCATCACCCTTCGACATCGGGGCGCCAGGGGTGGCGGGCGGAAGGTCGAGCATCTCGCGCAGCCCGCGCAACAGGTACTCGCCGCGCTTGTTCTGCTTGTTGCTGACGTACTCCAGCACGCCCGTGCAGATAAGGCTGGCGGTCAGGACGACGAAGACCAGCCCGATGACGGTGTCGAGCACGACAGATCCCGGCACGCTGCCCCCCGACGCTGTGTGAGCAGGGAGCATGGCACCTCAGGGCGCCACTGCGCAGCCGAATGACGCGCCGGCAGCCGCGGCGAAGCTGGGTTCGAGGCGGTCAGAGAAAGGCGGCCGGGTCGAACGCGTCGATGTCGATGATCCGGACCCGCGGCAGCGGCTGGTTGAAGGCGCCCACGTCGTGCTCGAGGTCGAAGACCCGCAGGCCGGCTCCGGCCAGCTCGGCGTAGCGGGAGTTGACGAACTCGGAGAACGCGAGCAGCCCCACCTCACGCCCCGCGTCGAGCAGCGCAGTCACCTGTGGCAGGAAGTCGCCGTCGTGACTGCCCAGCAGCACGGCGCCGTCGCGCTCGCCGATGCTCTCGAGCGTGCGCTGGATGCCGACATCGACGACCTTCATTCCCGCCGGCCCGGCCAGCGGTACCGGCCGGAAGCCCATCGCCATCAGCGCCTGGACGAACGGCATCGGCATGTGCCCCGAGCTTGCGTTGATGAAGAACAGCGCCTTCACCGGGCGCCCCCACGTGCGCTGGGCGAACGACAGCACTCGCTCCCAGCGCGGCCGCTCGTCCGAGGACGGGCGGCGGCTGAGCACGCTCATACCAAGGGTGGCGTCGAGGTTCTCCCCGTCGATCAGCAGGTAGGTGACGCCGGGTGAGCTGACCGCCCCGGCGTCGACCTCCTGCTGCTGCGGCGCGTCGGTCACCGCAGCGCCCGGACTCTCGTCATGCGGCGGCGACCTCGACGGCGGTCATGCAAATCGACCTACCCGCCGGGAGCCGGGCCAGTCCAGCACCAGGGCGCCCAGCACGGCCGCCTGCAGTGCGAAGCGGTGCTCGGGGTCGTCGGGGTCGTATCCGGTGAGCGCGTGCACGCGCTCCAGGCGGTAGGTCACCGCCCGGACGGACAGGTGCAGTGTCCGTGCCGCCTTTGCCGAGTTGCCGCCGGCGGCGAAGTACGCGCGAAGCGTCTCCAACAGGGGTTCGGCTCCACCTCGTGCGTCGAGCAGCGGCGTGAGAAGGGCGGTGACCAGCTCGTCCATTGCCGGGCGGTCCCGGAGCAGCACCTGGTAGACCAGCATGTCCTCGCCGTCGATCACCGGACCGGCGAGCTCGAGGCGCCGTGCCAGCTCGAGGACCGCTCGTGATTCGTCGTACGACGCCCGCACGCCCGTCGCGCCGCTGCGGGCGCGCCCCATCCCGAGTCGCCACCGGCCGACGTCGACCTGCCGTTGCAACTGGACCCCGACCTGTGCGTCGGCGGGCATCCCGAGCAGCGCACCGATCCGCTCGCCCACGAAGCGGACGGCCGCGCGGTCGGGGGCAGCGAAGACAACGACGAGCAGCTCGTCCTTGCTGGCGACCAGCACGCCCGCGTCGCCCTTGCTGCCCAGCACCGCGCGCTCGACCGACGCCAATATCGGGCTGCCGTCGTCGAAGGGCTGCTCGGCCCGGACCGCGGCGACGGCGTGCGGGCCGGACAGGTCAAGGCCGAACCCGCCAGCGCGCTCGACGAGCGAGCCCGCGTCGCTGCGCCCCAGCAACAAGTCGTCGACGAACTCGCGGCGAGCCGCAGCCTCCCGCCGGATGATCCCCCGGCGAGCCAGCTGAAACCCCTCGGTGAGGGCGGCGACAGCGTCGTCGGCGGAGCGCAGCACGGCCTCGCCGGCTCGCACCACCCCCTGCGAGTCACGGGAGGCAGCCGTGACGGCGGGCAGGTGCCGCCACAGCCGCCAGGCCGCAGACAGGTAGAGGTCGACGAGCGCGCGTAGCGCGACTCCCCTGCGCGCCGCGTCGGCGCCCTGCTCGCGATAGCGCGCCAGCGCCGCCCGGCCGAGCCGGCCGCCGGTTGTCGCCGCCCGTTCGGTCGCGGCCAGGAAGTCGCCCAGCAGGGCGGCGTCGAGCCCACCGGAATCTTCGGAGGCGCCGGCCGCGACCTCGGCCACGTGGGAGGGGCTGACTGGCTCTGCCATCGGTACCGGCCCCCATTCTTCTTGCCGAGGATCTGCAACGTAGCGCCCGCAAGCCGTCCGTATTCGTACCTGGTCTGCCGGGACTCCAACAACCACAGTAGGCAATGCAACCCGCAACCGCAGTCCCAGCAGTACCAGCAGTACCAGCAGTACCAGCCGAGGAGTCACCCGTGGCCGTCCCATCCCCCTTTCGCACCGGACCAGCGCGATCAGCGCGTGGCCCCCAGGTCGCCGGCATCCCCCTGCGGGTCACCACGCCTGCTGTCCTGCTTCTTCCCTTGCTTGTCGTCTCGCTCGCCACCGGGCTGCTGCCTGCAGCTGCCGCCGGACTCGGCGCGCCCGCGTACTGGGCCGCCGCTGTCGTCGGTGCTGCAGGCGTCTTTGCCTCGCTCGTGCTCCGCGAGCTGGCGCAAGTCCTGGTCAGCCGCCGTGCCGGCCTCGACACGGCCGGCCGCGTGCTCGCGCCGTTCGGCTCGGCCCCTCCGGCGCCGCCGGCTCCGACCCCGCGACTCGAGGCGAAGGTCGCACTCGCCGGCCCGGTCGCCAACCTCACCGCAGCCGCCCTGCTCGCCGGGGCGGCCGCGCTGCTGCACGCGCTGGGAACCATGCCGTTGCTCGTCGCGATCGCGGCCTATCTGGCCGGCCTCAACGCGCTGCTCGTGGCCGTCCACCTGCTACCCGGCCTGCCCCTCGATGGCGGGCGGCTGCTACGGGCCTGGCGGTGGGCACGCACCGGTGACCGCTCCGGCGCCACCTACCTGGCGGCGCGCACCGGCCGCCTGATCGGGCTTGCGGCAGTCGGCGCCGGGCTGGCGCAGCTGCTGCTCCGCGGGCAGCTGAGCGGCATCTGGATCGTGCTCGTCGGGGCCTTCCTCATGAGCGCCGCCCGCCACGAGGCCCGCATCACGCACGTCCACGACGCTCTCGCCGGGCTGACCGCCGCTGACGCACTGGCCGCCGTCGGACGGTTGCCACAGCCGGGGGGCGGCATGCACGTAGCCGGGACGGTCGGTGTCGCTTCGTGGACGACTGTCGAGCAGCTGCTCGCCGACCACCCGCAGCTGACCGGCCTCGACCAGGTCGTCGCGCTGCGCGGCTTCGACGGCACGCCCGCTGGGCTCGTCCCACTGCCCACTGTGGTCGCCGTCCCGGCCGAGCGCCGTGCGGAGATCCGGCTACGCGAGCTCGCCGCCCCGGCCGACGCCTTTGCCGTCGCCCGGCTGGACGAGCAGCTGACCGATGTGATGGCTCGCGCCCAGAGCATGGGCTCGGCACCTGCCACCGCCGGGCTGCTCGCGCTGCTCGGGCACGTGATCGTGGTCAGCTCGGACGGCTCGGGGCAGCTCGCCGGCGTCCTCGCCCCCGCCGACCTCGGCCGCACCAGTGTCGCTCGGCTTCGGGAACCCGCCGCCGGCCACGGCGACCGCGCACCGACAGCGGCCTGACCGCACCACCAGACCCATCCAGACCCACACACAACAACAGGAGGAACACCATGGGCGTCTCCCTCACCAAGGGCGGCAACGTCAGCCTGACCAAGCAGGCTCCCGACCTCAAGGCCGTCACAGTCGGCCTCGGCTGGGACCTGCGCACAACCACAGGGGACGACTTCGACCTCGATGCGTCAGCCATTCTCTGCACCGAGGAGGGCAAGGTCGTCTCCGACCGTGACTTCGTCGATGCGCTCGCGAAGGCGCTGACCAAGAACGCCGGCGCCGGCGACAAGAAGACGGGGTCAGGGCTCGGTGGGATCTTCAGCGGCTCGATGGACTGACGCTGCCAGCGGCAGCCCGGCCCCCGCGCTACTTGCGGCCGGCCTTCCAGTTCATGCCCCAGCCGTACTGCCGGTCGAGCTCGGACTGGGAGCCGTCGATGTAGCGGTTCTCTCGGCGCACGGACAGCTGGCCGCCGACGTTCTCGAGCATGGCGAGCGCGACGGTCCGCATCCCCGAGGACTCCTCCAGCCTGATCTCGATGGGCGCGGCGCCAACCGGGAACATCGTGACGACAGCCTGTGCGCGGTCCCACGCCGGCGTGCCCTCGTAGATGAAGGCGAAGACCAGGATCCGGCGGATCTGGTCGAGATGGTCGAGGTTGACGATCAGGTTCTCGCCGCCGCTCGCCGTGCCCGACCTGTCGTCGCCGTCGAGCAGGACGTAGGGCGGGGCCTGCAGCGAGCCGAAGGCGTTGCCCAGCGCCTGGACGACGCCCTTGCGCCCGTCGGCCAGCTCCCACAGGCAGGCGAGGTCGAGGTCGATCGACTGCGCCTTACGGAACAGCCCGCCGCCCCCGCCGCTCTGCCAGTTGAGGTTGACGCGCATCTGCCCGGAGGCGCCGCCCCCCTTGGACAAGCTGACAGTCGGCTTGTCCTTGGTGAGGCTGACGGTGCCGCCGCCCCCTGGCACCGGGGGCGCCGGGGGCGCCGGTGCGTCCGGCGGCTGCTGGCGCTTGGTGTAGTCGATCGGCACTGTCTCCTCCTTGCTGCGCGCGGCCACCGGCTCGCTGCGCGGGGTGGCCCGGTCGTGGGGCGGGTGTCAGACGTTGACGCCGAAGTCCATGGCGATGCCGCGCAGGCCGGTCGCGTAGCCCTGGCCGACCGCACGGAACTTCCAGTCCGAGCCGCTGCGGTAGAGCTCGCCGAAGACCATCGCTGTCTCGGTGCTGGCGTCCTCGGTCAGGTCGTAGCGGGCGATCTCGGTGCCGCCCGCCTGGTTGACGACGCGGATGAAGGCGTTGCGGACCTGCCCGAAGCTCTGCCCGCGCGTGTCGGCATCGTAGATGCTGACCGGGAAGACGACCCGGTCGACCTCGGTAGGCACGCCGGCGAGGTTGACCTTGAGGGCCTCGTCGTCGCCCTCGCCCTCGCCGGTGAGGTTGTCACCGGTGTGCTCGACCGAGCCGTCGGGGCTCTTCAGGTTGTTGAAGAAGACGAAGTGAGCATCGCTGACGGCCTTGCCCGAGCTGGTCAGCATGATGGCCGAGGCGTCGAGGTCGAAGTCGGTACCGGTCGTCGTGCGGACGTCCCACCCCAGCCCGACCGTCACAGCGGTGAGGCCTGGGGCCTCCTTGGTCAGCGAGACGTTGCCACCCTTGCTCAGCGAGACACCCACGTGCTTCTCCTTTGTCGCGAAACCGTCGACCCCGATGCTGCGGCTGCGGCTGCGGCCGTGCCGGGGGCCTTGACACCGTTGTCCCCAGTCACGGCCGGGGTACCCACAGTCCTGCCCGGCCTGGCAGGCTGGGCCCACGCGGGCCTGCCACGGGCGGCATCCGCCGCAGTCCTGCCAGCGGGAAGGGTGCTGTGACTGTTCAGCTGAGCAAGGGCGGCAACGTCGGGGTAGCCGCGTCGACAGGCGGGGCCACGCGCGTCACCGTGGCGCTGCACTGGCAGGCCCGGCCTGGCCTCGACGCGGACCTGGCCGCTCTGCTGCTCACGGGCGCTGGGCGGGTGCGCTCCGATGCCGACATGGTCTTCTACAACCAGCCCAGCGGGGCCGGTGGCGCTGTCACGCACCGGGGGAAGGCCGCCGCGGGCGCGCTGACCAGCGACAGCGTCGACGTCGACCTCGCGGCGCTGCCCGCAGAGATCGAGCGGATCGTTGTCGCGGCGAGCCTCGACGGGTCCGGCGGCTTCGGGCAGCTCAGCGGCCTGGGGGTAAGCCTGTCGACCGCCGGCGGCGCGCCCGCCGTGCGGTACGACATCTCAGCTGCGACGAGCGAGACGGCGCTGCTGTTCGTCGAGCTCTACCGCCGCGGGGGCGAGTGGAAGCTGCGGGCCGTCGGGCAGGGCTACGCGACGGGCCTTGCCGGGCTTGCCACCGACTTCGGCATCAGCGTCGACGACGAGCCCGCCGCGTCGTCGGCAGCACCGGCAGCACCGGCAGCACCCGCGCCACCCGCACCGCCGATTCCGGCCGTCAGCCTCGAGAAGCGGCGGATGGTCAACCTGGAGAAGACGCTCGCCACGAGCAACCCGCAGCTGCTGTCCCTGGTCAAGACGGCCGGAGTGAGCCTGGAGAAGCGGGGGCTCGGCGAGCACACTGCGCGCGTCGCCCTGTGCCTCGACGTCAGCGCATCCATGGTCGGGCTGTTCCGGGCCGGGGCGGTGGAGCGGCTCGCGCAGCGCGTGCTCGCGCTCGGCCTGCGCTTCGACGACGACGGCGAGGTCGACGTCTTCCTGTTCGGCAAGGACGGCCACGTCGCACCGCCGATGACCCTGGCCAACGCCGGCCGCTATATCAGCGACCTGAAGTTCCGCTTCGAGGGCGGGACGCAGTACGCCAAGGCGCTCACCCTCGTGCGCGAGCACTACTTCGGCAGCAGCGGCAAACGGCTCACCCCGCACCGGGAGCAGCTGCCCGTCTACCTGATGTTCGTCACCGACGGCGCGACCTTCGACCAGGCCGAGACCGAGCGCCAGCTGCGGTGGGCCTCGCACGAGCCGCTGTTCGTGCAGTTCATGGGCATCGGAGAGGACAGCAGACCGCGTCGCGGCCGCCTGCTCAAGAGCGGCGGCGAGTTCGACTTCCTGCACAACCTCGATGACCTGAGCGGCCGACTGCTTGACAACGCCGCCTTCTTCGCCGTCTCGCGGGAGCGCTTGATGGGCCGCACCCCGATCGGCGACGACGAGCTGTTCTCGCTGATGATGGCGGAGTACCCCGACTGGCTCCCGCAGGCCCGCGCCAAGGGGTTGCTTCCGCCTTGAGCACCGTGCAACTGATGACGAGTCAGCCGGCAGGAGGCCAGGTGCAGCACTTCCCGTACCTCGATGACGGGGAGCGCGCAGCGATCTTCGCGGTCCCGCCGGGGCTGGTGCTCCCGTCCGCTCCGACGGGCCTGGCTGCCGTCGCACTCGGCGCCACCATCTACAGCCCAGCGACGCGTCCCGCTCTCGACCTCGACAGCCGGCGCCTCGCGGGCATCGGAGCCACCAGTCACGTCTGGTGCCTGGAGGATGCGGTCCCCCACGCCGACCTCCTGCTCGCCGAGCGCAACGTCGTCGCCTCGCTGCGCCGGCTGGCGCGTCCGGGGGCGAGCGACGGCCTGCCGCGGGTGTTCCTGCGCGTCCGGGAGCCCGGGCAGCTGCGGCGCGTCGTCGAGCGCGCGGGCACGGCCGCCCGGCTGCTCAGCGGAGTCGTGCTGCCCAAGTTCAGGGCCGCGAGCGAGGTGCAGCTGGGTGAGGTCGCGCAACTCAGTGAGCAGCTCGAGCACCAGCTACTGGTGATGCCCGTGCTGGAGACCTCGGCCGTCGCCTGGCTCGAGACGCGACGCGCCGAGCTGCTGCATCTGGCCGCGCTGTGCGAGGCGCACCGCGAGCAGGTGCTGGCGGTTCGAGTGGGGGCCACCGACCTGTGTGGCTTGTTCGGGCTCCGCCGCGACGCCGACACCGTCATCTGGGACATCGCCGTCGTGCGGGACGTGCTCGCCGATGTCGTCAACGTGTTCGGTAGGTCGGCGGACCACGTCATCACCGGGCCGGTGTGGGAGCACTTCGGCGGATGCGCTGATGACGCGCTCGACGCCGAGCGCCTGGCCCCATCCCCGCTGAGCCGAGCGGGCGCCGTGGTTCTGCCCCGCGCGCCGGTGCTGGTGCCCGACGCCCCTGCGAGCACGCAGGACACGCTGATGCGCGAGGTGGCCCTCGACCTTGCCAACGGCATGACCGGCAAGACAGTCGTGCACCCGCGCCACATCGGGGTCGTGAACGCCCTGCTCACCGTGGAGCGGGAGGAGTACCACGACGCTCTTGCGGTGAAGGCTGCCGAAAGCGCTGGTGGGGCGTTCGCCAGCCATGCCGGCAACAAGATGAACGAGGCCGGCCCGCATGCGGCCTGGGCTCGGGCCGTGCTCCGGCGGGCTGCTGTCTACGGGGTGCTTGCTGCGCCCGACGCGCTTCCGCGGCTGCTGGCCGCCGGCCGCCGGGCGCACGACGCGGTCTTCTCGTCGGGGCAGCCCGCCGTCCAGGCGCGCCAGTCAGTGCCTTAGGGCCATGAGGACGATTGGGGCCGTAACGACGGTTGGCGCCCGCCTTGCGCCGGCGGGTGACCCGACCAGCCCGCTGCCGAGCGGACCCGCCGCCGACCTGCTCGGCCTGACCTGGCAGCTGCACGCCGACCCGTACGCGATGGGCCTCGCCCCCCTGATCGGGCTGGCGGTCCGGGACAACGCCAAACGGGCGCAGCTGGTCGTCTCGCGGGTGCTTGCCAAGCACATCCCCGCTGCTCCGAGCATCGTGCGGGGTGCGGCGCTGCTGCTGGCCGGGCAGGTGGCCCGAACGCTCGGCTCAGGCGGTGAGCCTGGGCTGACGGCTGGGGTGCTCGACCCGGCGAGCGCAGCCGACGTCCGACGGCTCGTGGCGCAGGGACTCGGCGTCGAGGCACTGGTGGTCGGTTACTGCGAGACGGCGACCGGCCTCGGCCACGGCGTCGCCGACGCGCTCGGGGACGCCGACTACCTGCACACGACCCGACGGCACGTCCCGGGCCGGCTCCCGGTGGCAGGCTTCGACGAGGAGCACAGCCACGCCGTGCGCCACCAACTGCTGCCCGGCGACCCCGGGATGCTGAGCCGCGACCGACCGTTGGTGCTGGTCGACGACGAGCTGACCACGGGCACTACCTCGCTCAACACGATCGCCGCCCTGCAGGCGCGTTGGCCCCGTGACCGGTACGTCCTCGCCGTGCTCGCCGACCTCCGTCCCCCCGCTGACCGGCGTGCGTTCGATGAGCGAGCGGCCGCGCTCGGGGTTCGCGTCGACGTCGCATCCCTCGTCGATGCCACGCTGCTCGCGCCGGCGGACGTGCTCGAGCGCGCGGTCAGGGCCCGGTCGGTCCTCGGGGCGCTGCCGGCTGCCCCTGTGCCGTGCGGCGCTGCCCGCGTTGTCGCATGCGAGCGGGCATGGCCGTCCGGAATCCCGCTGGGAGGCAGGCACGGCTTCGGCCCCTCCGACCGCGGACCGCACGCTGCTGCTGTCGCCGATGCGGCGGCGGCTGTCGCCGGCCTGCTGCCGGACGGGGGGCGCGTGCTCGTCGTCGGGACCGAGGAGCTGATGCACACTCCCGTGCTGCTCGCGGACGAGCTGGACCGCAGCCGCGGCGGGGGCACCGGGGACACTGGGGACACTGGGGGCACCGTGGTGCAGTCGACGACGCGCAGCCCTGTCGTCGTCGCGGACCGGCCGGGGTACGCGGTGCGCCGGCTGGTCATGGCACCCGCGCCGGACGAGCCGCACCGCCTGACCCGGCTGCACAACCTGATCGACCCGCATGCCGACCTGCCGGGCGGCACTGCGTCTGCGGCGTCCCCAGCGCCCCCCTACGCCTGCATCGTCCTGGTCACCGACACCGCGGCCGCGGCAGCCATCCCCCTGGCGCGCGAGCTGGCCCGCTGGGCGTCGGACGTTGTGGTCGTCGCGGCGTTGGCCGAAGCGCCACCGGAGCCAGCATGACGACGGAGGTCGGGGCGGCGACAACGACGGCCTCGCCCCCCGAGCCGCCCTTCGGCTCCTACACCCCGGCCGACGTCACCTGGCTGCTGACCGACCTCTCGCACGTGCCGCTCGAACGCGGCACCGAGGACCGCGAGGCTGTGATCCAGGGGGGCGGTCACTACGCCGAGATGCTGCCGGTGGAGTACCAGCCCGAGGCCGCGTACCTGCAGCTGTTCCACGCCGCGCTCGAGCGCTCCGCCGAGCGGGTCGCGCTCGCCGTCGGCGTCGTCGCTGAGCTGGTCGCCCGGCGGCTGCCCGCCGGCGTTCCCGCTCCCGTGCTGGTGAGCCTGGCCCGCGCGGGCACCCCGGTCGGCATCCTGCTGCGGCGGTGGTTCGCCCTCACCCGCGGCGAGACGGCTCCGCACTACACGATCAGCATCGTGCGCGGCAGGGGCATCGACACCGAAGCCCTGCGCTACGTCCTCGACCGCCATCCCGCTCGCGAGCTGCGCGTCGTCGACGGCTGGACCGGCAAGGGCGCCATCGCCCGGGAGCTGGCGGCTGCGCTCGAGGTGGCCGGTCGAGGCGACCCCCGGGTGCGCGACGTCGATCCCGAGCTCGCCGTCGTCGCCGACCCGGGGCACTGCACGACGCTGTTCGGCACCCGGGAGGACTACCTCATCCCGTCGGCGTGCCTGAACTCGACCGTCTCGGGGCTGGTGAGCCGGACGGTGCTGCGGCCCGACCTCATCGGGCCCGGGATGTTCCACGGGGCGAAGTACTACGCCGAGCTGGCGCCGTCCGACGTGTCTCAGCTGTTCATCGATGCGGTGTGCGCATGGATGCCGTCGGTGCGGGTGCAGGCCGATGCCCTCGCGACCGAGCAGGCACAGTCGTCGCAGCTGCCGGACTGGTCCGGCTGGGCCGCAGTCGAGCGCATCGCCGCCGCGCACGGGATCGAGGACCTGACGCTGGTCAAGCCGGGGGTGGGCGAGACGACGCGGGTGCTGCTGCGCCGGGTGCCCTGGCAGGTGCTGGTTCGTCCAGACCGCGCGGCGGACCTCGAGCACGTCCAGCTGCTCGCGGCCGAGCGGGGAGTGCCGGTCGTCAAGGACCCGACGCTGCCCTACAGCTGCGTCGGGCTCATCCGGCCTCGCCGGGCCGCGCTCGTGACCGGGCTGCGCTCGTGACCGGGCCGCCTCCTCGCCAGGGAGCGCTCATCGCGCTCGACCTCGACCAGACGCTGATCTTCAGCGCGCGGCAGCACGCCGGGGACGAGCCCGACCTCCGTGTCGTCGAGCACCTGCACGGGCGGCCGGCTGCCGTCATGACGGTGCGGGCGTGGGACCTGCTGGTGGACCTTGCCCGCGAGCACGACGTCGTCCCGGTGACCACCCGGACGGTGGAGCAGCGGCAGCGTGTCGTGCTGCCGCCACAGGTTCGGTGGAGTGTCTGCGCCAACGGGGGCCGGCTGCTCTGCGACGGGGGGCCCGACCCCGAGTGGGACGGCTGGGCGCGTGGCATCAGCGCATCCGCTGCTCCGCTGCACGATGCCGAACGCGTCCTCGCCGCGGCCGCCGACAGCTGGGTCCGCCTGCGCCGCCAGGCGGAGGGGTTGTTCTGCTACCTCGTGGCGCACTCGGCCGAGCAGATCGACGAGGGCTGGCTCGCGGGCGCGCAGGGCTGGGCGGCGACGCACGGCTGGACCGTCAGCCGGCAAGGCCGCAAGGTCTACCTCGTCCCCGCCGGGTTGAGCAAGGAGGCCGCGGTGCTCCGCCTGCAGGCCACGCTGGGTGGCGGCGGGCCGGCCCGTCCCCTGCTGGCGGCCGGTGACAGCCTGCTCGACGCCGGGATGCTGCTCGCAGCCGATGCAGCCGTCCGTCCCGGCCACGGCGAGCTCGAGCGCCGGCCGGAGGCGGTACCCGGGGTCGCCGTCGTCGCGGGCGGTGGCCCGGCATCGGGCGAGGCTGTGCTGAGCTGGCTGGGCAGCTCCGCCGCCGACCTGCTCGCCGTGCGCTGAACCTCGCCGGTCAGGCGCGTCTTACTGCAGCAGCGCTCAGCGGGCGGCGAACACCCCTTCCTTCGGCACGGCGCCGGCGGCCCGCGCGGTCGCCGACATCGCGGCGCCGATCCGGATGACATCTTCGGTGTGCTCCTCGCCCAGGTGCTGCCACGGGGCGGCGGCCATCGCGTCGGTCTCGGCCTCGACCCGCTCCCGGAGCGCCTGCCCATCCGGCGTCAGGGCGCCCCCCTCGTCCATCAGGCCGCGGGTGACGAGGCCCGCGGTGGCGGCATCCCATCGCTCGGTGCTCCAGCCGCGGCTGATCCGGGCGAACTCCGGGACGAAGCCCTTGCCTGTCGCGACGTGAGTGATCTGGGCCTCGAGCCCGCTGAGCCCCGCTGCCACCAAGGCCGCGATGTGGCCGTCGCCGCGGTGCTCGCGCAGCAGCGACAGACCGTGCCACAGCACCAGATGGGGTTCGGTTGGCCAGTCGAGGTCGGCGTGTCCGGCATAGAGGGCACGGCCCTCGGGGCTGCAGCCGCCAGCGGCCTCGCGCACCAGCTCCGCGATCGTAGCCAGGTCCGGGGAGGCGATGACGTCGGCGCCGAGCAACCGGGTCAGGGCCGCATCGGCGGCAGCGAAGCGGGCCTCCACCACGGCAGCCGGGCTGGCCAGCTCCCACGCCCGGGGGATGCATTCGGCAACGAGGGCCGGGCTGAAGTTGTAGAACGTGGCCGCGACGACGCCCGCGCCGACGGCTCCCATGGGGGCGGAGCGGCCGGCGAAGTAGCACATCCGCCCGGCCTCGAGCCCGACGCCGACGAGCCGCTCCTGGGTCTCAGGAACGAAGTAGATCATCGAGTGCAGGACGTTGGTCGCGTCGTGCGCCTGCCGGACGAGGGGGGAGGTCATTGCGGCACGGTAGCGACCTGACGAGGGCGCCCTGTCTCCGGGCGTTGTCTTGGGGGTTGCCCCGTGGTGCGACAGTGCAGATGTGCCCGCTCCCCGCGCCCTGCTGTTCGACGTCTTCGGCACGCTCGTCGACTGGCGCGGGAGCCTGCTGGACGAAGCCGCCGGGCTCAGCTCCCGCACCGGGGTGAACGCCGACTGGGCCGGCGTCGTCGACGACTGGCGGCGGGCCTACCGGCCGGCGCTGACCCAAGCGCGCGCCGAGCCCGAGTGGCGCGATCTCGACGCGCTGCAGCGCGAGACCCTGGGCGCAGTGCTGGCCGAGCGCGGCATCACGCTGCCCGCGGCCGAGCAGGAGACGCTGGTCCAGGGCTGGAGGCGGCTGCGGCCCTGGCCCGACACCCGCGCCGGGCTCGAGCGGCTACGCACCCGGTTCCGCACCGCGACCCTGTCCAACGGGCACGTCGCGCTGCTGGTCGACCTGCTGAGGTTCGGTGACCTGCGGGTCGATGCGGTCCTGTCGGCGGAGCTCGCCGGCAGCTACAAGCCGGACCCGGCCGTCTACCTGCATGCCGTGCGGCTGCTCGGCTGCGAGCCCGAGCAGACAGCGATGGTCGCCGCGCACGCCGACGACCTCGTAGCCGCCTCGCAGGTCGGGATGCAGGCGGTGTTCGTGCGCCGGCCGCAGGAGTGGGGCCCCGGTGGAGGCAGCGAACCGCCCACCGGGCTGGCTGGGCTGGTGGTCGCTGACAGCCTGGAGCTGGCGGCCGACAGCCTCGGCTGCTGACCGGTCAGCGTCGTGAGTCGGCGGGCTCGTCATCCCGCTCGCCGGTAACGTCGCCGGCCATTTCCTCGGCCCATGCCGCGTGCTGGCGGCGGGCCCATCCGAGCGGTACCGAGCCGGTGCGCATCCCGCGCATCGCGTCGGCATCGCGTACCGCGAACCAGATGTGGCCGGCGACCAGCAGCCCGACGCCCAGCGCGAACCAGTCGTGCACGAACGTCGCTCCAGTGCGCCAGGTGATCCGGGTCAGGCCGGTGAAGTGCATGACTGTCCCGCTGACGAGCAGGGCGCCGATCGCACCGCCGCTCAGGGCGGCGTTGAGCTTCTGGCCGGCGTTGAACTTCCCGACGGCGAGCCGCCCGTCGCGTCGGGTCTTCGAGCGGAGCCACTGCCAGTCAGTGCGGGTGAAGCGGTTGAGTCGTCTGAGGTCGGCGTGGTAGCTGCGGGTGGCCAGCCCGGCAAGCAGCGGCACCGGCAGTGCGAAACCGCAGTAGACGTGCACCTGCTCCACCAGATGGCGGTTGCCGATGAGGACCTGCAGAGTGCTGTTGTAGAGCACTGCTGCTGTCGCGATGCACACGAGCATCAGCCCGCCCGTCACGGCGTGCACCCACCGCGCGGATGCGCTGAAACGGGAAAGCCACGGTTCGGCGGGTGTGCCCGGGGGCTGGTCAGCTTGTGGGGGCATCGCCGCGTCCGTTGGACGAGCCGACCCAGCCGTCGACCGAGTAGCCCTGGTCCTCCCAGTAGCCAGGGACCACGTGGTCGGTCAGCTCGATGCCCCCGAGCCACTTCAGGCTCTTGTAGCCGTACATAGGCGCGACGTAGAGCCGGACCGGCCCGCCGTGGTCGTGGGTGACCTGCGCGTCGAGCATCCGCAGCGCGACCAGGACGTCCGGTCGCCGTGCCTGGTCCAGCGTCAGGCTCTCGGTGTACGTGCCGTCGAAGGAGGTGAGCCGCACCGCCGTCGCGTTGTCGGTCGGCCCGGCGAGGTCGAGCAGGTGCGCGAGCTGAACGCCGGCCCAGTGCACCTCGGGCACCCGCCACCCGGTCACGCACTGAAAGTCTCGGACCAGGGTCGTCTGCGGCATCGCCTGCAGGTCGGCGAGCGTGTGCTGGCCGGCGCGCTGCACGAGCCCTGACACGCCGAGCCGGTAGCTGGCTGCGTCGCGGCGGGGCGCGCCGCTCGTGACGGAGTAGAAGCGGAAGGTGTCGCCGACCGGCAGCATCGACACCAGACCGCTCGGGTCGTGGTTCTCGACCGGACCGAGCACGGATGCCAGGCCGGACTGCACCTTGGCGCCCCCGACGATCCCCAGGCCCGCCGCGCCGAGGAGCCCGAGCACGATGCGCCGGCCGACCGGGGCGCCGGCGGGGCGGCCAGGGCTGGCGCCTCTGAGGGGGCTGGGGGCGCCGAGGTGCCTGGGAGGACGGCCGTTCGGGTCCTCGGGCACCTCACCAGAGTATTCGCCTCGCGGTTGGCGGCAGCGAACGCGGCGTGGCGCTGACGCCGACCGCGAGCCCGGCTGCCGACAAGCCGCTCCCCGCAGTCAGCCGTCAGCCACCCGCAGGTCCCAGGCCAGCACCCGCGTGACGCCGGGGTCGGGCAGCGCCCCGGTTCCCTGGTACACAGCGAGCGCGGCGAGGTTGTCGTCGTCGGTCGCTGTCCACATGCCGTAGCAGCCGCGGGAGCGGGCGATGCTCGCAAGCTCGGCCACCAGCGCCTTGCCGACCCCCGCCCCGCGGGCATCGGGGCGGACACCGAGCTCGTAGAGGAACATCTCGGTCCCCTTGTCGGGGTGGGTCATCTCCACCCCGGTCACCATCCCGACCGGCTCACCCGCGGCCCATGCCAGCAGCAGGTGGTGGCCCGGCTGGCTCAGGAACCGCGCCGTCGCCGC
>JAABUO010003297.1_pt1 | contig 19282 bp, 20 predicted proteins | sample 5559291 | NCBI WGS metagenome assembly JAABUO01 (sample SAMN10711878, study PRJNA513372) | rock metagenome | isolation source: Antarctica rocks | place: Antarctica: Victoria Land, Finger Mt sud
TTGCTATGAGACGGCGATGTGCACTTCTGGGCATACGAGATCCAGCTCTGCAGTGCAAGCTATTTGATACTCTGGTGTTACCCATCCTGAGCTATGGTTGCGAAGTCTGGGGAGTGGACACTAAATGTGATTGCCAACCTCAAAGACTTGCCAAGTGCCAACAGTTTTGGGACGATGTTCCATATGTTTCAGAATAATGAAGTCCAGCTGATGAATTGTTATCGGCCTTCCACTGCCAAAGTAAATGTCCATGCTACCTCAAGTGCAATCTGAGAATGTGTACATTGCCTGCTGTGTAACTAGCCTTTGCTTGTAGCACTCTCCAGCTGCATCCTTGAAGTGAGCCTGGAACATTGCAGGGCCCCCCGGCTGCCTTGATTCATGAGACCTTTGGTGAGTTTTTGGACAATTGTCAGCATACACAACTGGACCCCTGGATCTGCCAACAAGTCACCAACTTCAATGTGCTGATGTCAGCCAGCTACCGCACTCCTGTTCCCGTGTCCAAGCTGAACAAGAAGACGCAAATGCTGCTGCGACGCCTTGAAGTGCAGTCACAGAAGACCCTGATTGATTCTGTCCACAGCAAGGCAAGCCAGCTGCCATCCGCCAGCACTTCTGAGGACTCCATTCAGCCAGCTAGTGGCGGCCTTGAAGCTGAGCGGATGACAAGAGTCAGAAAGTTCCTGAACAATTTACTAGGGCACTATGCAGCTGCTGATATCAAGCCAAGTTTGGACGTCTCACCATCGTCACAGGTTTGAACATGACCTGTTGTGGTCTGATCAGAACGCACAATGAAGTCAATGAAGTCATGGTTCTTGATTGCATGTGCAGGATGCAGCAGGGACCCATGACGGCAGTTACTCTGTGATGGACGACTTGTTCAACAAGCTGACCGAGGTCCTGTTGCTTGAAGGTCAGGAAATCCTGCGTAGCTTGCGCTGGCTGTTAGGTGCATTCCGCACACAATTGACTGCCTGTAACTCAGTGCATGACTAGTTGTGTTTCACATATGCAGGAAAGGAGGGATGGGAGACAGGTGGGCAGTCTGACCCAGCAATGGAGCTTTTTCAAAACTTCAGCATGATGCTGCAAAACAGGGCTGACCAGAAGCACTTCAAGCTGTCAGCTATGCCATGTTTTGGACTGGTTGTTGATGGCGACACGCTCAAGTAAGCAATTTCCAACTGGCTTCTACACAGTTCCCCTGGTCTGGGCATCAACTCTCATCTTGCTTGCAACTGCTGGAAGCATGGGAAAGGCACTGAACATGCATTGATGGCTGCATTCCTGCTGACCGGGCAAAGACGTAGCAAACAAATGTTTCACTCTCCACATTCCTTTGTGCAGGGTGTATGCCCTGTTTGTGACCAATACAGTATGTGCTGAGCCTCTGACTAACGCGGTCCACTTCAACGATCTGTTGCATGCCAATCCTCAACCTGTTGAAGCTACAGCGCGCCTGTTGAAGAGTCTGGCGCTGGCTATCAACAAGCTTTACTCTGAGATGCAACTATTGAGGGAGCAACAAGCTCCAATGCAGCGCTCTGACAGGCTGACATTGGGGGTACCATACCCGCGGCACGACATGCTGAGGTGATTGCATTCACTCCTTGTTTGCATTTGCCATTTTCCACTGTTGTTATAGCCTGCCCTTTGCTGATAGACAATCAGTGAGGTCAAATGGCACACAGAAGTATGTACAGCATGCGTTGCATGTTTTGCTGCTTAAGGGTGTTGGGTTTCTTTCATACATGCACCTCTTTGACACGGGCTCTTTTGCTTGACATTACATGTATGTTGGCCTCATGTTTGTGCATCATCAGCAAGGATTTGAGGGTCTGGCATTGGCTTCCCAATCTTCTGGAGGCTTGCACTCTTGGCTATCTTGCTTTTGCACTGCACTTGTGTCAATGTGTTTTTGTGACACGCACATACTGGGTCTGCTTCTTCTGCAGGTATGAACAGGTCACAAAGCGAAAAACCTCTGGTCATAAGCAAATCTATGATGTCATAGTCCTGCCACAGCAGCAACCAGCTGTTGTGAAGTTTGCACGACATCCTTACCCAGAGGAGGTTCATGTGGAGTGTGCAAACAGGCACTTAGCACCAGAGCTGCTGGGGGTATATCGTATGCCTGGTGGTTTCAATCAGGTGCAAAGCCTTGCTCGGAACATCAATGCTTACAGCATCAGTGACAGGCTGCAACGATGGGGCAAAAGGCGCCTTGTGTGAGTGCTTTAGGAATTGCCAGCAGCAGCAGGGTGCACACGTAGCGACATCACAATGTCCAACTACCTTAATTTGGTTATCAAGTTCCGCTTTTTGTTTCTTGTGACGCCAGACATATGCTCACAACGCTGTCTGCTGTGCCCTTGCAGGTGGAGATGCAGCTGCTCACCGACCCTTGGCAAAACCTGGAGCATGCAACACAAGCTCAGCTTGCAGATCCCAAGCTAGAGGCTGCTGTCAAAGTAGCTGTGAAGAAGATGCATGTGCAATAAAGGACTACCGACATGGGGACATCAGGAGACCGAATCTCATGTTCAGGTAGGGACTCAATGGCGCAGACAACACTCATCTGGCTTGTTGCCAATCATCAGTCCTTTATTAGTTTGTTGCACAGCATGCATTGAATTAGCCAGTTGTGCAGTGTAGGGGTCGTCAACAACGGTCAGGTGCATCAAAATGCTGCAGGCCCACCAAGTTGACCTGACATGGTTCATGACTGTCTGGCGTGATTGCACAGCACAGATCCGCTGCACCAGTATTTGCCCAAACAACTCTGATTGCGCTTTTCAGCCGTCACTCCTTGTTGGCCATGTTCAAAGCATGCAAGCTACAAACTGTCATATGACACATGAACTGAGCATTTGCAGCTGATTGCTCAAGCAGCGGGTCTCATAGTCTGCCTGTGAGTAGTTTGTCAACAATTGCCAATTCCACTTCTGCATTGGTCCACACGTTCTGTCTGCAAGGTATGTTCCTAGCTGCAGGACAGAGTCTGATGGCACATACTCTATTCGGTTCTTAGACCTGGACTGGTGTGGTCCAGAGATGCAGGCCAAGTATCCTAGCTTCATGAGCAGACATGTAGACTGGCCAGATGATGCTTTGGAGGGCACGGCCATCTTGGAAAAGCATGACTTGGAAATGGCTGAATTGATGTTTAGGCCAAATGACCAATCAGTCCAGGATCAGCGGCGGCGCAAGCGCACAGCACCAGTGAGGCTGGCACTCAATTCCGCTGTCAAGATGCATCACAGAGGCTGCTTTGCTAAGTTTTGCAGTTCTCGGCTGGTCCAAGCCAGGCAAGGCTGCTGTCAACTTGGCAGGGTGTGAAGCAGTCGCGTGCAGCAACGTGCATGTAGACAGTCCTGATACATGATGCACAAGCTGTTACTTGGAACTTTAGGCCTTATTATTTTGAAACAAAATCAGTGACAGTTGTCAACACAAGCAGTGCAGTTCCTGGTCTCAACCCTGCTTTTGTGGTGACGGTTTGCTTCTCGGTTCTGCATTATTTTTTTGCTAATTAGCTGGTACAGTACAGCTCAGTGTGTCACCTTGCTTTTCATTTTGAAGAGTATCCTCTCATGAAGATGATTATTGGCTGAGCTGTGCACTTGTTGCGATTATTTGAGCTCTGCAACATAAAAGTCGATGGGTCAACGAACATACCAGCGCAGGTCTAAGGGGTCACTCGTTCAGGATCTGTGTTGAATTTCTGACTTTATGGCCTGCTAGCAAATGTCACAGCAGCCTTCGGGCAGCCCTTGCCTAGATGCTTGCGTTGGCCTTCTTACTCGTTGTTCAGCTTTACGTCCAAGACCGAAACAAAGTCCAGCGTTGATAATCAAGGCTTGATTGGTAGATTGTGCAGCACAAAACCATGGCTCGCCCCTTGTTCAGGGGTATATGGGGGAATCTGATCTCCCGAATCTCAATGAGTAATGCTGCAAAGACATGTGTGCAAGGGTAACTTTCCGTTCGTTCCCAGACTGACGTGCTGAGCGTGGACTCACGGCTGAGCTGTGAAGCCTGTCAATGCAATGAGGAACTGACAGCAACAGAGCTTGCATACAGTTGGTTGCTGTGCATCGCAGTTTGATTGACAATGAGGTTAGTGTCACTGTTCAGCCAAGGTGGTAACTTTGATTGATGTGTCAAGAGACTCCACACATATGAAAGCCATTAGCAATACGGACACATGTGGTCATTTAGACCATGCCAGTAGCTTGACATGCTGCGAGCCGTTCTTGATGCCCTGCAGACTTGTCTTCCACTTGTCTCATCCCTTCTGTTTCAAAATGAGCTTGTCGCCCAGCGACAAAGCAATCCCTTGGGTTTTGGACCTGCAAAGTCACACAGGCCAGGTGACACTATTGTCAAACAGCCGCAACAAACCATGAGGCTTTCAGCACATCCTGCATCTGTAAAGCACATTGTCTGCCAACAACAGTGGCTTTCTCCCCAAAGCTTTGTATGATGCAAGCCGTGGTAGAACAAGCGACACACCTGATCCTGATGTAACCAGCCAGCTTGCCGTCAGGCTGCTTCTCCACACTGACATTCACCAAGGCATCTTCACCAAACACGCTCTTGGCATACAGGTTGGCTGCTAGGAATCCGCACTCTCCCTCCAACGCGCTGCGTGGTGTTGCGCAGCGCATGTTGGTAGAGGCCACTATGTGGTCCAGAAACTCTGACACATCAGTGATGGTCGTGTTAATGGCCACCTGCACCACATTCCCTGGCTCAACTTAGCCCCGCTTAGAGCGCTGTACGGATGTACGCTGATCTGGGCAGTTGCGCAAGCAGTATTGTTTGAGGTAAAGTAAATGGAATGTTCTGCCACAAAATTTATGAAGTGCGTTGAAATCTCTACACTCACAGTCTGGCAGACAGTAGGTAGCAATAAAGGCATTGTTCACAGTCAGAACACAGGGACTCAACACAGCTTTTCTAAGTACTTTTTTTCTTCTTCTTCTCATTCCTGCATGCAGGGCAAAGACACCTGTAGTCATCCACACATGCAAAGCTGTGACCAACCTTGTTTTCCCACTCAAACTCTGCCCACATGCTCCTGAACTGCACATCTGGGCAGCTGGCAGGGCTGATGTAGTCCATGATGTCGATGTGGATGTCATTGAGCACCACCACACTGCGGTCGGCGTAGGCTGTGGACTCGTAAACAATGTTGCCAAAAATGGCACCAGTTTCTGTTGATGAGACCTTGATGTTGGCCCTGCACATCATTGGCAAAGATAAGATTGATGAAATGCTTTGGCCGACATCAGATTACGGGTGACAATTGAGCTACATTAAGTGAGATTCTATGAGTGCCTGCAATGCTTGCAGAAAGCAGGGTTTTGTATGTAGCCCATGTGCAATGAGCTGTCATCTGATGGGACAAAAGGCTGCATTCTGATGAAGAGAATGCTGTTCTTGTAAGACCTACAACCAGTAACAAGCCAATCAAACAGCCCACGCTATTATAGACATTGCAACAGAACCAGCTAAGACCAATTGACGAATTGCGCCATGTTGAACAGTTGCACACTGTTGCCCAATTGCACAATGTCATCAAGAAAATGAACCCATACAATGGCGGTTTTGACAGCTGTTACACAAGACATGCCTGATGCTCTTCTGGGCAGCAGGCCCCAGGGTATAGTTCTGGGGGCGCTCCACCAGCTTGAGATCACCCATTGTGGCCAGCTCCAAGCACAGGTTCTGCAGCGTCTCGGCAGTCCTGTTGATGACTGTCACATCCAGTACTATGTCGTACTGATGTACGGTCACGTATGCCTCAGCATAGACTGGATCTGAGAAGCCTGCAAGCACAGCCAGGTGCTGCGGCGTCAAGGATTCAGCACAAACATTCCTTGCCATTTCAGTTCAATTGATTATTATCCTCATCATCATCCTCACCAATACTACTTTTAGCGTTATCATTAAAACTACTGTTGTTGTTCTTGTTACTATTATCAAGATCAACATTTTAATCATTGTTGATGTCGTTAGCTTATTACTGTTGTTTACTTATTGGGCTTGTTTGAGGGTAGGCATGCACTGGTGCAATGCTTGTTGTGCACCAATGTGCCTCCATCTGGAGTCTGATCTGAGTCTTCCTTTTCTGGGACTTTACTATTAAGCTGCTCGTTTGATACTGCTTCATAAAGCACCCATTTCTATACAGAATATCGACTGAATACAGATTGCAAGGAGATCCTGGGCAGAAGGGAAAGGATTTGCCCAGGACACTTACTGAAGAGGATATGCCAAAGATTGTGCAGGAAACAACGCAGCACCTGTCAACTGTAAGACCCTGTTCAGGCGAGCTGCATTCTCAGAGCCCGTCTCTGCAAGGCCAGTCGCCCTCTGCAGGTCTGTCTGCACCTGATCCTCAATCTCTATTTGGCTCATGCCCCTTCGAGCCTTCAGATGATGGAAGTCGATCAGCTCATCTGGCTGCGCCTGAGACTGGGAATCCTGCACAACAGCAGACCCTACTCACTGGCAAGGGTCTCGAAACCCGATTGAGGTTGGTGTTGCTCGCTGCCTTGCTAGCTAGCTTTGCTTTGTCTGAAACTGTAGGCCATCATCTGATCATGTGCACAAGCCTTGCAATGACATCCAGCCACATCAGGACAGCTGCTGACATGAGAGAACAGGACGTCAATTACGGAGCTGCTCAGGGGTGTTTTTGTTTGGCCCTGGGAGCGACATGTCTTCAATGAATGAGCATGACATTATGCCCACCAGCATAGATCTGAGTGGTGTCACAGCTTATTGGGGTGGAGGTAGACAAGACACTTACCTTGGTCTTTGCCTCTTCTGCATCCCTAGTGAGCTTGTCATGGATCATCTGGGCAAAGGAGTGTCGGCAATCTTCCAGCCAGACCTTAGCTGCCTCATTGTCAGGGTGTGTCAGCACCTAGAAGTGCAAGCACGTGTGTTAATCAGCCTGAGACACCGCAAGGCTTGGTATGGAGAGATGCTAGCATAAGCCACAGCGCTGCATGATTTCAGTTGCTGCCTCATTGGCAGGGTATGTCAGCATGTCAGCAACTGGATGTTGGGACATGCTAGCATAGCCAAAGTACTGCCTGCTTTCAGTTGCAAGGCATGTGGCTCCAGTGACAGGCTGTGCTATACCAGATTCACCATCAGTAAACATGTCAAAGCACTGGTCTCAGGTACTGGTCTCAAAGCTGCCAGAAAACTGAACAAGAGCTGACCCCACTCGTTCAGCGAGTGTGCCTCTGATTGCATCCTATACAGACTTTTAGGCTGAGCTGATGCAGTGAGACAGATGAGCAGCATACCTTGAGGCATGTGACCATTCTGTCCACTGCGTCATCATCCCGGGGATGCAGGGAAGCCTGGGATTCACCCAGCCTCAGAATGGACACAATGTACAGCATGGCTTCTGCTGTGAGCTTGTTCACCTCCATTGCATCTGCGTTGGTGGACTTGCGCAGGCGCAGCAGCAGCTTGGTCAGGGCTCCTGCTACTACCCCACCAAGAAAGTAGTCACCAGTCAGCAGCAATGCCCTACATGGCAGACATATGCAATATCAGCAACTGTTCCTGTATTCCGTGTTCAGTAGCGAATGCGCAAGCAGCTCGGTCAGAGCCCCTGCCACCACCCCATCAATAAAAGTAGTCACCAGTCAGCAGCAATGCCCTGCTTGGCAGACATATACAGTATCAGCAGTAGCTAATGCCTTTCTGTGTGAGCAGCAGGTACATAAAGAGGTTGGTCAGAGCTCCATGCTGCACATCAGACTCAGCTGTGCTTGCAGGGCTGGGGCAGATCTTGCATCAAGTTTCAAAGGACCAATGCGCAAAACCTGATGTTGGGCGCTGTTGACGACAGGCTGCTAGTGGTAATAGTGTCTGTGATGGCAGTCTGAGAGGCGTAGCTGCCATCTGCCAGCACTGCAGGCCGATGGGAAGCCTGTTGAACAGGGATTGGGGTCTCTGCATCAATGTCCCCTTTGGTGCTGCCCTTGCCTTTGTCGTCTTTCCCCTTCTCAGCCTCATCCTCGTCATGGAAGAAAGGCAAAGGACCCAGAGCTGACTTGATGGTCTACGCAGATGACATCAATGACAATTGTACCAGTATATGAAAAGGCCATGGGTACACGCCAGGCAGCTGGACTGTGTTTTACAGAGGCCATGCAGTGCCGCATGTAACACGCAATTACAGGCTGTAATGCTGCTTGGTTACTAGATCAGCACTATCTGCAACAGGCCATAGCAGCCAGAGTGGGATACTGCCACCTTGCATAGGCAACCATGCAGCAGCACTCGTGTGTGCCAATCCAATGTCAGAAGTCATGATGCAAGCACAGAGGACTAACAAAAGAGGTGAGACATGCAACACCAGACTGCCTTGGACCCTCACCTCCAGAGCAGCGTAGATGTCGTCTTTCTGGTCACAGTACTCCCCAATGATCCACAGAGTACATGAACACACTCTGGATGACCTGATCTGGTTGTAGCTGTCCAACAGCCTCTCCAAAATAGACGCCCTTAGCTTGCTGTTGGTCTCCATGATTTCCCTCACAAAGAACACGACATCCAGCGCGCTTGCCGTGTTGGTGTCGCCAAGGAAGTCCATCAACAGATGGATCACGCTGCCTGCTACGTCAGGAAACTTGACCGCACAGCTGTGAATGGCCTGCACTAGCAGCTGTCGGTACTCTGGTCCCTTGTCCAACTCCTTGTTCTGGGTCTTCATGACTTCCTTCTTGAGCACCATGACAACCTCATCAATGTTCCTTGACGTGATGAGGTCCAGGGCAATGTCGAGGGTCTTCTTGCGGATGTCCATGTTGGGGGAGGTCAGCGCGCGCAGCACATCCATCAGGACGTCCTGCATGACCTCCCTGTGCTTTGCCTTCAGCTCCTGAACAGGCAGGCACAAGACATGTTTTGTATGCAACTGCCGTCAAGAGCGTTGTCGTTCAGGTGTGTGGGCAGAACGGAGCATTGCCTCTGCAAGTACTTGCACATTTGCTCTGTATTGATGCATCCTCTAGTTTCACAAACTTGCTATGTCATGGAAATGTTGCATACACCATTGCACATGACTTGCCAAGAGCTGAAATGTGCTATACAGATACACACTTGTTGCCAACACTAACACACTTGTTGCCAACACTAACGCTATTTTGCTGTCCAAGGCTTCCTCAGCTTTTGGTTCCTGGCAATTTCAGCAAGGGAATATGAATGACAGACCTGTAGCCTGTCCAGCACAATGAGCTTGACGTTGTTGTCACTCTGTGACACCAGCAGCTGGCAGTAGCAGTTGGCAGCTGCCCGGATGGCTGTAGGGGCTTGGGACAGGCTGACAAGGGTGACGGCACATTCATACACCACAGCTGAGCTGGTGCTTTGCAGCAGAGACAGAATGATCTTGATGTACTTTCCCTTCTCGCCTGGATTCACTCTGCACACCTGCAGGTGTAAGGAGTTGGTTCACTATAATGTTCGTTCTCGGCACTATCTTTGTGACAATTGATGAGGAAGCATGCAACAAACGTAAGCAACCCTGGCAAGATGTCTGCTGTGAGATGATACCTGGCTGCTTGCAATGCTGCAATCGTTGTTTACTTGATGAACAGGTTGTGCTGGTTTGAGAGGGTCTGCACAAGCAGGCAACGCAACATCCACACGAGTTCAACAACACTTCAAACTGATAGATGGGCTGCAATGTAGGAGCTGACATCACATGCAACAGCAATGCTGCTTTTCAAAGAAGCCATTGTTCAGCATTTGAGTTGAGTACCTTACGAATGAGTTCCAGAACAGCCATCTGCAGAATGTCTCCCCAGTGAGCTACGTTGTCCACCTGGCTGAGCAAATAGTGCACTGCCCGGTCCTGTGCATGGTTGCACAGCATGAGGAATGCGTTACGCTTAGTGGACAAATCCTGCTCGCTGTTGAGCACTTTCTCTATGAGGTCTGGCGCGTCCTGAAGATGCTGCTCTCCCTTGGGAAGCTTGTAAATGCAGTTGATTGCCAGCACAGCGTTGCGGCGCACATATGAGTGCCTGTGTTCCAGGCATGTAAGGATGGAAGGGATGAGTGGCTCAAAAATTTCCTCTTCCCGTATTCTACAGAGGAATCTGAGTGTGACGCCCCGTATGTACTCATTTGGGTGCTGCAAGTTATTCCGCAGATTTTGGCAGATCAAGATCTGCAGCAAGCAGCAATCTCAGCAACTGCTCGGGCACTTGAAACGGCAAGAACCATCAACTCAGCAGTGAAGCGCATCAGAGTCAAGGACTGACCATCTCAGGCAGTATCTTGCCAGAAGAGTCTGTTTTTTCGATTGTTTCCTGCACATATAACCACATGTTCCCAGGGCTGAACTGTATTTTTCCAGCAAACTGCTTATGTAACAGATAGAAATTACCAGGTAGAGCAGCAACAATTTCTGCACAGTGTGGTCCTCTGATGGCAAGACATATCTGACGATAGTAATGAACAGAGCTGGCAGCTGCTCGCCGTTCAGCAGCATCATGATTGCTTTCTGCAAAGCCTCCACTTTGGCAGGGCCATCGTTGCCTTCAAGCGCTTCCTTTATCTCGTTGCCTGAGGAGGGTTTATCGAAGTGCATCAGCATGGTGCAACTTCGCTCCACCGACTGCGCCATGATAACAGTTTTGTACCAAAACTGCTACTGACTGGCTTGATGCCGGCCAAAGATTGGGACTGCTGGTGCAAGCACGGCTGATCGCAGCCTGGCCTCCGCCTCCAAGCTTGGGACTGCGCCCACCCCGACACTATACCAAGAGCATCGAAGACGACGCGCGGCAGCCTGCGGGATTGTGTTGATCGTAACGACTCTCCCAGCGCAGCGGCTATGGCCCTTGAAGCGATGCAGCTAGCTGGTTCAACCCCCTCCCCAATCCCTGAAAGCTTGTCCGGGGACCAGAAGCCTGGGTAGCGCTTGCCTGGTTTGACCGGCAACGTTGACCACCGCTGCAGCAGCAGTGCTCTAAACCTTTCCCGCTGCTGGTGCAGCGGAATCGTTTGGTTCGTCTGATGTAGTACAGTCGGCATGAAGCTGGCTACTTTGCGAGCTTTCCAAAGCCACCTTGATATGCGTCTAAAGTACTAAGGTTAACATCATACGCGGCCACAACTAATGGCGCTCAAGCAAGGCAAGAGCATCCCTCTGCAGGAGGACATCGATCCGGACTATGAGCCCTCAGCAGAAGGTATCAAGCCAGACACCCAACTACAGAAAATAGCACAACTTGTACCACAGTCTGCCACTGACACTCAAACACTGCTGACTACTGCGCAGAAATTGCTGACTACGCTCAGTGGCTTGGCCTTGATTTGGAATCCGAGAAGGAGCTCGTGTGGATCTGTCGAGAGGGCCTCAAAGCCAAACTGCCAGCTGACTGGAAGGCATTGTAAGGCGCTTTCAGTCCAAGTTTGCCTTGCCACAAGTTGACTTGCAGACCCTTTGTTGCTGCAGTCGGACAGCTGACGATGGAGAGGTGTACTATTACAATGCCACATCAGGAGATAGCTCGTGGGAGCACCCTTGTGATGAGCGCTTCATGTATGTCACTGCTTCCAGACTTATGCATGTAGAACATGAATGTCATGTGTAAATCTGCCTGCTGGCTATCATATGCATGCTGCACCTTTTTTAGCATAAACACAGTATATACAAAAGCACACAGCATGACCAGCTGCCCATGCAGACTTTGAGCTGACAAGTGCCATTTCTGCATCAAGTTTGTCAGGGAGCCTTGCCAGAAAGCCCTTTCATCCTGTTTTTTGAAGCTATAGTTAGCATACTGCTTCCTGAGCAAGGTGAAAGAAGTCAAGCATGTCTGTAGGAAGCTTTATGCTGATGAGAAAGCCAAGTTGCTAGCTAGGAGAAACTCAAAAGACCAAGCCAAGTCTGCATCAGCACAGGCAGGCAAAGTAAAGCCTGGGGTGAGCGTCTTCACTTCATGCTGCGTACCCAGCTCATGCAAGCCCACTTAGCTGTGGCTTCCCTGTATCTGCTGAACAGCAGCATAGCCAGATGATGCATGCATTGCTGCAAAGTGTGCATTTAACAAAGGGGCTGCAACTGGCAGACAAGCATCCTCACAATGATGTGTGCGTATGTACTTCCAATTATGCGGCCATTTTGGGAACGCCCTTTCAATAGCTTCATCTTGCATTCCAAACTTTCTGCCTCAGATGCTGCTACTTTCACTGTACTCATGCCTGCAGCATGACCACAACTATGCAGTGCATGCTGAACCTAATTCTGCATTTGCATTGGAGCGTACGGTACTGATATAAGCTTGTATGCCCAACAGCACGGCTGAAGCATACCCTTGCAAAGTCTTTCAGGTCGCATCCCTACTTCTTCACTTGATGCTCCCTTGCATCTGCCTCAGGTGCTCCCGCCCCTACAGCTGGCCCCTCTGAGCGCAAAAGCCCCCCTTCCACCTCTCAACAAGCCCTCTTTACAGCCCCTGCAGGCGTCTGCATTATCTCAAGCAAGCGGTTCTGCTGCTGCTGGTTTCAACTCTGCTCAGCGGCCTGGCAGCAGTGCTGTTACACAAGGTACATTGGACAAGGACTCTGCTTGTGCCAGCTCTCATAGCCTGAATGCAAACTGCACAGATTTGATTCAGTGCAGATGCCCGTGCATTGCAATGGTGCAGTGTGCACCAGGCACGAGCAACAGCCACCTCATGATTGATCTTAGTGATATTAGTCACTGCGTCTGATGACATCCAGACAGCTTTACATGCACTCAACTTCAAACGATTTTGCGTAAAAATATCATCTGGAAATACAAGGCATGTACAAGATTAACACAAGGATTCATCCTTCAGGTGTGCCATCCAGTAGCAGCCCTGCCCTGTCCAGGCCTAGTGGCAGTGCCCCTGCCCAGGCCAGCACCAGCCAACCAGCTGTCAGCACAACAGCAGGTAGCATAGCCAGCCTAGGCGGGAAATCCCAGGCAGGGCTGGACTCTTTGGGACTGCGCTCAGAGAGCCAGCGAAGGAGTGCTACAGCAGATCAGGTGCGGCTACATGGTTTCATTGTTTTGTGAGACATGAGACCATGGCAGGTGTTGTTACATACTTTCTTTGTCTTGTGAAACGAAAGACCATGGCACTTGCTCAAGTTTGACAGCCAAGGTGATACCTTGCCTTCCAGCAGCTGCTGATGAACCCAAGGCGATTCATGATTGTTGCTTGCAGCATATGGCTCCTGATGACAGTGAAATTCTGCTGCATAGTCATGAACTGTACAGCGCCCTATTACAAGCCTGACCCTCAGCATCCTGTCATCTTCTCCATCACCAAACCTGTTATCGTCTTCACTCCCTACAGGACACAGAAGCCGCGTTGCAGCAGGCCAGGGCTGAGTCTGACGGGCGGCTTGCAGCAATGCGCAAGGGGCTGCTTGCAGCAGAAGATGCTGAGCGAGCAGAGCTGGAAAAGGAGTACAAGTAGGCATACATGTTACTAGAGTTGCCCTGACTATAGGGATGCAGCAGCATTCTGCAAATTTGCATCATCATGGTAGCCACATCATGGCACTGGCCAATCATGCACGGCAAGCACATTGGCACAAAGCTTTGTGACACAATTACTAAAGTTGAGTGCTGAGAGCACCCGCCCTGAGGGGCTTTGTGAGGCGTATACAGCGGCTGAAGCTGCTTCAAAAGCCAAGCTGGTCAGAAAGGCAAACCAGGCAGACAGTAACGTAGAGCTGGGCGTACCATGTCCATCCTGAAATGGTGCATGCTTGGCAAGACATGCATTGCACATTTCTGCCCTTTGCCTCAGAGTCTCCCGGGCATGGACAGGCTATGCACTCTTCAAGGTGAAGCGACCAAGCAGGTGAATCAGGCAAAGCAGAGGCATGCACTTTTGTTGCAAGAAACTGCTGCTGAGAAACTGCTGCTGAAACTGTGTAGTTCATCCTCAGATGACCGGCAGCGATCAGCTGCTGCATTGGCTTTGATCCAACTGCAGGGAACGGCTGACGGCCTTGCAGTCTGAGCTGACAAAGCAAGAGGATCAGGCCAAGCAGCAGAGCGCAGCACGGCTGCAAAGCATCACTGCTGAGGCAGGACACATGGAGGCTGCTGCTCACGAAGAAGGGGAGGCTCGCTGTGCTACTGTTCAGGTGTGTTGCCTGTGCACATTGTGACAGACCATGCACAAACCAAACCCAAACCCTTGAGGGTTTAGGTAATCTATCTAGGGTTTATGTAGGGTCTATGTTTGTTTAGAACCCTGAACCCTACACCCTTGAACTGGCTTGTCAAACCTCTATACACAACTGGAAATTGTGCATATTGTACATTTCTACATCTCCCCATGTACCTTTCCTACATCTAGAATGTAAGTCTGTAGCGCACACATGCGCTCACAGTCAGCTTGTGCAGTGTACAGTAACCTGCCTGTGCCAACAGCCTTGCTCAATTCTTTTCCACATGATACGCACTGGGGATTCACTACTCAGCTCCCTTACTGTATAGGGGTGCAGATGTGATGATGCCTTCAGCCTGTGCACCTACAGCTGACTGACAACAGAGCATTTGCAGCTTTGTCAGGGCTTACAGTTTCAGTTTTGCTCGGCAATGCATGCATGCATGCATGTAAACCCACCACAAGCAAACTGAGCCAGCAGCTAACGCCGCAGCACGTGCTTCTACTTTAAAGGCAGCAGTACATGCTGATGCTGCATGTTGTGCTGTCACTACATCAAGTTTTGCTGCTGTGCAAGGTCAGGCTACGTTGACATATCAGAGGTGGGCCACGCCAAACTGGCACAAACTCTTTTGAAATATGATGCCAATCAAGACATTCAGAGCTTTGTCACCTGGATTGGGTAATTCTTTAGGATGATTGAATTTTTGAAACAGTCTTCAATGGCATGCGAAGCAGAAGATGCTATGACATCAGCATGTGAAGCATGACTGCATTGTGCAGGCTCAAAATCTGAGCAAGCTGGCTTTGCTGCAAGAGGAGCAGCACAGCTCTGAAACACGTTTAGCAGAGCTGCGGCAGCAGCTCGACACACAGCAGGCACGCTTGCAATTACAGGTGCGCTGTAGCCACAAGCACCGTCCCTTTGGTCTCCTCTTTGTCCTGCTGCTGTTGCACCCTGCCTGCCTGCCTGTCTGCCAGCCTGCCTGCATGTATGTATGCCTGTGTTGTCACAGGTGCGCTGAAATCACAAGCGCTGTCCCAGTCATCTCACTTTTGTCCTGCTGCTGTTGCATCCTGCGTGTGTGTGGGTCTGCTTGCGTGCATGTATCCCTGTCTAGTCACAGGTAGGCTGTAGGCACAAGCAATATCCATGTGAACCGGTTTTTGACCTGCCACTACTGCATCCTGCCTGTTTGCCCGCATGTATGCATGTGAGTGCATCTCTACCCTGTCCCGGTGAGATGTCTTTGTTCAACTGCTGTTGCATCCTGCCTGCCTGCTTGCATGTGGGCTTCTGTTTCCATCTGTTGCTTGTCCTTCCAGTTGAAGTGTGAATTGTCTGCTGCTGCTGTCTGGGACTGTGTTTATGTGCCTGGCCGCCTTGCATGGGCTATAATTGTCTACACAGGCATAGCCTGTATTGCTGTCTAGTCCTTGTTGGCTTGTACAACAGCCGGTGTGACTTTGCCTTGATGTTGCAGATGAAAGACTTGGCACAGCAGCATGAGCAGCAGCTCTGGCAGCAATCCTGAACCCTTCTGCAGGCCAGCAAATAAATCTATGCTCCAAAATTGCTCTGATGTTGCAGATAGATAAGCCTGACACTGCAACAGAAGCAGCAGCAGCAACAGCAGAAATGCGAGCCTCTCTGCAGGCCAATATACCAGAAACAATCGTCTGAGACTGCTCTGATGTTGCAGATAGATGATGTCACACTGCAACAGGAGCAGCAGCAGTATCAGCAGCAGCAGTAGGCAGTAGCAGCTCTGCAGGGAAGCATGTACACCAATGGTCTGATGTTGCTTTGATGTTGCAGATAGATGACCTGACATTGCAACAGGAGCAGCAGCAGCAGCAGATTCGGCAGCAGGCCTTATCAGCTCTGCAGGCAAGTATAGAAGAAGAGCTGCAACCACAGCGGGATCAGCTGCGGGAGCAGGCGCTTGCTGCCATGCAAGGCGAAGTGACTAGCAGCTTGCAGGTATGAGCGCGTTTTTTAAAGTGTATAAATACAGATACAAAAAGGTGTACATATCAAAGAGCATGTGCGTATGTAGATATAAATATAAACATTAGTGAAGATACAAATGTATACAGGAATACTCAACAAAGTATGTGTAAGAAAGTGATGCACCTGATCATGCCCCTGCGGCCGGTCACTAAAGCGGCAGACACAGGCAGACTGCATTACTTACACATTGGGGAACACTGGCAACTCTTCTTCCTTCTGATCACACCTCTGGTTGCCCTTAGCTCGACAGAACCAAGGGTTCATAGACAGCTGTATCCAGAGTACAGTCACAACAAAACTGTATGTCCCCAATCTTTAGTTACCAAAAAGGATGTTTACAGAAATTATATTTCGACTAGTGCTTGCAGGGCCAGAGAGAACAGATGGAGGATGATGCAATCAGTAACATGCAAGAGGAAATTGCCAAAGAGGTCCAGGCACGCAGAAAGCAACTCCAGGTCCTTGCCCTGCCCTTGTGTATTGCCCTGCCCTTGTGTATTGCCCTGCCCTTGAGTATCATACTTTTGTAATGCTTCTCACAAACCATATGTCTCCTTTAGCATGCCTGCCTGCCATTTTAGTACGACTGTGCAACTTGTCTGTCCTTTTGGCCTTTCCCATCCTGCATCTTACATTTGGTTTTGCACCCCCTGCTTCTAACCTGACTAACTCAAAGATGCTTTTGACAGTGTCAACTAGCCTTGTATGATAGTGCCTGTGTAACCCCATGTTGCTGTGATTATGCTTCCCTGCTTGCTAGGCTCACATTCAGCACTGAATCCCTACTTGATTGTGTGTCTGAACGAATGGCCAAGAGCTACACCAATTCAATCTGAAAGTCAGCAGCTGACCGGTATGTTTTCCAGTTTGGTTTATTTGACAATAGCAGAAGATCGGTAAAGTGTGTTTCGTGTCCCCCAGGATGCGGCGCTGGTAGCCATGCGCAGTGAAGTGGTGGCCGAAGTCACCAAGCTCCGAAACCAGGAGCTTGAGCAGGCACAGCAGGAGCTTCGACAGCAGCTTCAGCAGCAGGTGCAATCACATGTGACCTGCAGCAGCCAATCACCTTTTTGTAGTTACTTGTGTCTGGCCAATGCCATTGTTTGGCCCATGCTTATTGGGGCCATGGCAAACAATGCTGCCAATATCAGTCATGCACACATGTACTGACTGTTGAGTCCTTTTTGAAACACAGTAGCTGTTGGTATGGCGTGACCTGTCCCGACAATGCATCCCTATTTATCTCAAATCCCTCAGCACACTGCAGCTAGGTCACTATAATGCAGATAGATACTCCTGGTGCGGCTTCTCTCTAATCCGCAATGCACTCTCAAAGCGCAGCCTTCGCCACAGTGCAGACGATTCTGAAGCAGTACAACAGCTAGCCAAGGTCGTTCCAAATAGGTCACCAATTTAGCCTGGTGCCGCTTGCCATCAACAGCATCTGACTCGTGTTGGTCAGAGTCAGTCGAGTGCAGTCAAAATGGGGTGTCAGTGCAACCAAAGTGGGCTTTCACTACAGTCACAGTGGCCTGTTACTGCAGCCAAAGTGGGATGTCACTACAGTCAAAATGGATTGATTCTGTGTTGACTTGCAGTCAACGTGGAAGCATGCTACAGTAACATCGCTACTACAGAAATATACCACTGTTGCTACAGTAACATTGCTGCTGCAGATGGCTGAGGAGCAGCAACACCAGCTGGCTCAGGTGAGGTCTGAGCTAGCTGACAGGCTGCTCCTAAACAGGCAACGCCTAGAAGAAGAGCACGCAACCCTGGTGGAGGCCCAGGCACAGGTCTGTTGCTGTCTGTCTGTCTGCTTGTCATTGCACGACGTCAATCCCTGCAAAGCCACCAGTCCTTGTATGCCTGTCTGTCACAGCTGCTTCTGAAACCTCACGCTGGCTTCTGATGCCTTCCATTTTGTTCCTCTATTTGCGGCCATTCTTGACTCATTTTTTTCCCATTCTAAAGTTAGTAATCTTGTCCTGTGCTTTTTGATATATGTTACTCACTATTGCTCATGTCTGCCTTCATCTGCTGTCCTGATTCTCATCCTACCTTCCGTTTCTGCTTGCATACATGCCGTGTTAGATTTGAGGCATTACCGGGGACACAGCAAGATCATGACAGACGTGTGGCACAAAAGGGTGTTAAAGACTGTTCTGCACATCACGATTTTCATCTGCCAGGTACTGCAATGTACAGATTTCAGGGTTTATGGTTTAGAGTCAGCATATTTGGCTAACGCAGTGTGTCTCCAGGCTGTAGCCTTGGGAGGCTCCCGCCATGATCACCGATCATTTGCACATTTGTGCCTTGTTCTCTTCTTCAATTGACTGTGTGTACTCTGCAGGAGTCCAGGTCTCGGGCTCAGGAGGCCCTAAGGGTGGATGAAGGCAGATGGCTGGAAGAAGAGCGCAAGCTCATGGAGCGCCGTGTCAAGCACCAAGTGCAGGTACCCCCTCACGGATCCACCATGGTACCCATTACTCCATGATAACCATTGCCTGAGTCTTTGCTCAGACCTACTAGCTGACAACAATGATATGCCATGCAGCAAACAACATCAGAGCAGACCCCACTGGTTTGTGCAACAACACCTGTTGTCGCCTATTGTGATGGGCTTTTTTTTGGCAGCAGCACAGACACAGACAGCGCTGCATGGGGCTCAGACTATAAGCTCACGGCCAACAAAGGCAGAAATGTAGCTGTCACATTGCAGTTCTAGCTCAGCATGAGTTATGCATGGTCTGCATGTCAACTTGTTAGGGATGTTCACCAAGCAGAGGCTTTCAGTAGCAACCTCACCGGCACGTGCAATGGTGAGTGTGTGTGATGAGCCCAGTTTGAGACTTGGCAGTTTCCACACAGGCGGAGGAAGCAGCTCTCTTGGCAGTTGACATGGCAGCTGCGGAGCGGCGTATCCACTCAGCGCTCGATGCTCACATCTCGGATCTGAGGCAGCAGGTTGAGTCAGAGGAGAGAGCCAAACTGACTGCTGAGGTGCAGCGTCAGGTCAGTAGTCAGTGCATGACCCCTGAGTAGCAATTGTTAC
>JAABUO010003301.1_pt1 | contig 19258 bp, 16 predicted proteins | sample 5559291 | NCBI WGS metagenome assembly JAABUO01 (sample SAMN10711878, study PRJNA513372) | rock metagenome | isolation source: Antarctica rocks | place: Antarctica: Victoria Land, Finger Mt sud
GCATCACCCTGGCTGCCTGCGGCGGAACCAGCACCCCCTCCGCAACCCCGGCTGCCACCGCCCAATCGACCAGCCAGCCCTCCAGCAACAGCGCTGGCGGCACCAGCCAGGCACACAACGCCGCGGACGCCACCTTCGCCCAAGGCATGATCCCGCACCACAAGCAGGCCGTCATGATGGCGGAGATGGCCAGCAGCCGGGCCAAGAGCCCTGCGGTGAAGGCACTCGCTGCACAGATCCAAGCTGCCCAGGACCCGGAGATCACGACGATGAACGGGTGGCTGACCAGCTGGGGCCAGCCAACCGCCGAGAGCGGCATGGGCGGTATGGGCGGCGGCACCGCCGGCCACAGCGATCACGGGATGGGCTCGACGGGCGGGATGATGAGCGATGCCGACATGGCCAAGCTGTCCACGCTGACCGGCGCCGCGTTCGACCGTGAGTTCTTGACCATGATGACCGCGCACCACAACGGCGCGATCGCGATGGCCCGCACCCAGCTGACTCAAGGCCAGTTCCAGCCGGCCAAGGACCTCGCACAGAACATCATCACCAGCCAGACCGCACAGATCGCCACGATGAAGACACTGCTCACCCAGGTCTGAGAACACCCGGGCGGGCGGGACGTGCCCCGACAGGCACGTCCCGCCCCGCACCACGGTCCGCCGGGACACGGGTAGAGGCATCGTTCGCAAGACCTGACGAAGGGGCTGGTTGTGGCATCTCAGGCCCAGGAACCCGGGCAGAGCTCGGAGCTGAGCGTTGTGCTGGAGCTCGACGGGTTGCAGTGGGCAACGGAGAAGAATGCGGTGGAGGCGGTCCTTAGCCGCCGCCCCGGTGTGACCGGCGTGCAGGCCAACCCGGTCGCTCAAACGGCGACGGTCACCTACGACCCGGGGCGCACCACGATCGAGGACCTCGCCGGCTGGGTTCGAGACTGCGGTTACCACTGCCGGGGCGAGTCCGTCCCGGATCACGTGTGGCCGCCAGCCACGCCGACCACCGCTGCTGCACGGGGCTCAGCTGCTCACTCCCGCGGCCACGCCGGCCATGCGGATCCCGGCCGGACTGCCCCGGCCGGGTCGGCGCCGGACCGGGCGGCCAGCCCTGCTGAGGCGATGGGGCACGGCGGGCACGGCGAGATGTCGATGGCCGGCATGGTCCGCGACATGCGCGACCGGTTCCTGGTCGCCGTCGTCTTCGGCGTCGTGATCACACTGTGGTCGCGGATCGGGCGGGATGTGCTCGGCTTCACCGTCGCGGCGCCGTTCGGGCTGCGCGACGACGTGTTCCAGCTGGTCCTGAGCCTGCCGGTGATCTTCTACTCGGCGCAGATCTTCTTCGCCGGGGCGGTGCGGGCGCTGCGGGCCCGGACGCTGGACATGATGGTGCTGGTCGCTGTGGCCGTCGGCGCCGGCTGGGTGTACTCGGTCGGGATCACCCTGTCCGGCGGCGGCGATGTCTTCTACGAGGCAGCGACGATCCTCACCGCGTTCGTCCTGCTCGGGCACTACTTCGAGATGCGGGCTCGCGGCGGCGCCAACGAGGCGGTCAGAGCTCTGCTGAAACTGGCGCCGCCGGTCGCGGTCGTGATCCGCGACGGGGAGCCGGTAGAAATCTCGACCGACCAGGTGGTGGTGGGTGACCTGCTGCTGGTCCGCCCCGGTTCGAAAATCGCCTCCGATGGGACGGTCGAGGACGGCGAGAGCGACGTCGACGAGTCCACGGTGACCGGCGAAAGCCTGCCGGTGCACAAGGCGATCGGCGACAGCGTCGTGGGGGCCACCATCAACACCACCGGCACGCTGCGGGTGCGTGCCACCAAGGTCGGCGCCGACACCGCCTTAGCGCAGATCGTCAAGCTGGTGCAGGAGGCGCAGAACTCCAAGGCCCCCGGGCAGCGGCTTGCCGACCGCGCCGCGTTCTGGCTGGTGCTGGTCGCGCTTGCCGGCGGGGCTGGGACGTTCGGGGTGTGGCTGCTGGCCGGGCGGCCGGTCAGCGAGGCACTGCTGTTCGCAATCACCGTCGTGGTCGTGACCTGCCCCGACGCGCTGGGCCTGGCGACCCCGACTGCGATCATGGTCGGCACCGGGCTGGGGGCTGCCCGGGGTGTGCTGTTCAAGAACGCGACCGCGATCGAAACATCGAAGAAGATCGACGTGGTCGTGATGGACAAGACCGGCACCCTGACCCTGGGCGCGCCGGAGGTGACCGACCTGATCGTCGACGGGCTGGCCGAGACCGACGCGCTGGCGCTGATCGCCGCGGTCGAACGCGAATCCGAGCATCCCCTGGCCCAGGCTGTCGTCCGCCGCGCGGACGCAGTAGGCGCCCGCCGGTTGAACGGCGAACAGTTCGCCAACGTGGCAGGCCAGGGAGCGATAGCGACGGTCGACGGCCACCGGGTCGTGGTCGGGAACACCCGGCTGATGAGCGCCGAGTCCATCGAGGTCGGCGGTCTGGGCGACCGGCAGAAGCAGCTCGCCGACGGTGGACGGACCTCGGTGCTCGCTGCAGTCGACGGGCGGGCCGTGGCCGTCATCGGCATCGCCGACGCGGTCCGCCCGAGCTCCGCCGCCGCGGTTGCCGAGCTGCGGGAGCTCGGCGTCGAGGTGGTGATGCTCACCGGGGACAACGCTGCAACCGCCCAGCGGATCGCCGAGCAGCTGGGCGTCAGGACAGTGATCGCCGACGTGTCGCCGGGTGAGAAGGCGGCGAAGGTCAAGGAGCTGACCGATGCCGGCCGCCGGGTGGCGATGGTCGGTGACGGAGTGAACGACGCCCCGGCGCTGGCCCAGGCCGACCTCGGGATCGCGATCGGTGCCGGCACCGACGTCGCGGTGGAGACCGCGGACGTGGTGCTGATGCGATCCGATCCCCTCGACGTCGCCGTGGCGCTGCGGATCGGACGGGGCACGGTGCGCAAGATGAAGCAGAACCTGGGCTGGGCGGTCGGCTACAACTCGATTGCGCTGCCGATCGCAGCCGGGGTCTTCGAGCCCGCTTTCGGACTGGTACTGCGCCCGGAGATCGCCGCCATCACCATGGCCGGCTCCAGCTTCCTGGTCGCGGTCAACGCCCTGACCCTCAAACGGCTCAAGTTGCTGCACCCGGCGGCTCCAGCAGCGTGAGGCGCCCTTAGGGACGACGACGAACTCACTGAGCGGCAAGACGCCCGCCGGTGCTGGACGTCGCGAGGGCCCAGCGAGCGCCGGATTGTGCGGCCGCGGGAGGTGTCGCCTAGGCAACCTGGCAGAGGACGCCGCCGCTGCCCGCGACGGGCTACCGAGCGCCGACGAGGACTCCGGAGAGGAAGTCAGCAAGTGCCTGGTGTTCGTCCAGGGGGAGCACGTGGGCGACGTACTGGTCCGGGCGGACGACGACCATGCAGCCCGTGTCGCGGTCGATGTCGCGCGTGTCGAAGACGTCGCCGGGGCCAGGGGCGGGACAGAAGACCTTCTCATGATCCGTCAGCCCGAATCTCCCCTTCCGCGGCACCAGGACCGACGGCATCGCGTCGACGGCCAGACCCCGATGCCCCTGCTGGAAGACGGCTCGCACGTCGATGACCGAGTCGGGGTCGGCTCCGGCCGGCGTGTGCCGTCTGATCGGTGACTTCTCCGATGCCAGGAACTCGCACAACGCTCGGGCCCGGGAGCCCACATCCGTCGGGTCGTTCCGGTCGGCGAAGATGTAGATGCGCCAGGCACCGTCGGCCCGGGCGACGTGGCCCAGCTGGACCGGCTTTGCGTCGGCCAACCGAACGACCGGGGCGGAGTGGAAGCGCATACCGACCGGGAAGCCGTGCGCGAGGTGCTGGAACTCCGTGATGGCGGTGATCAGTGAGGGGGTGTACCTGGTCGCCACCCCCGCAGTGAAGCGTCCCTGTGCAGCGAAGTACCGCTGGAACTCGGCCGGGTCGACGCCATCCCCCTCGTCCCCACCGGAGTCCTTTGGCGGGGCGCTGAACATTCGGGCGAACTCGCGGTCGAAGTCGATGAGCTCCTGGGCGATGCCCTGACGCTCTCCGGAATAGGTGTGCAGTAGCTCGGGCCGGGCGGTTCCCCGGATGACCGCGCCCAGCTTCCAGCCGAGGTTCCACGCGTCGGCCATGGACACGTTCTATGCCCTGGCCCGCCTTGGCGCTGTGCGTGTGGCAGGCATCCCGGCGATGAACACCCGGGGCAGGCGCGTACCCGTTTCCGCTGCCGGGACGTCGTCGAATTTGTCGCAGAGGCGCTGGCCGATCTCGTAGACCGACCACCACCCGACGTCTTTCACCTCGAGCGTGTACGGATGCAGGATCCGGTTCGCGACCGTGGCCAGCTTCTCCGGGGTGATGCTCGCGTCGTCGAGCATCTCCCGGTCGCTGACGTGGTCCAGCTCGATGTAGAGCCGGGCCAGGTACCCGCCCTCCCGCGGGATGATGAGCAGGTTCCCCCCGTTCGCGGAGAGGATCGCTGACTTCAGCCGGATGTCCGGGAAGTTCGTGACAGCCAGGACGTCCATGACGCCCCAGGACTGGTTCATCGGGTCCCCGACCAGCTCCCGGCCAATCGCGGTCCGGACGCTGCTCCGTGCGCCGTCACAGCCGACGACGTACCTGGCTTGGACGGTCGAGATCTCGCCGGTCTCCTGAGACTCCTTGAGGTGCTGCAAGGTCACCGTCACGGGGTAGTTCGCCGAGCCGCTGGTGTCGACAGTCAGCCCGCTGGCGTGCAGCCCGTAGGACGGTCGCAGCCTGCTCGCGGACCGTTCCATGTGGTCCCCGAGGTAGGCCAGCATCCGTGCCTGGTTGACGATGACGTGCGGGAACTCTGACAGGCCCTCCTCGGTGTCCTCGATGCGCCCGGTCCGGACAATCCTGGTCCGGTCCGTAGGGTCCGGCCGCCAGAACGAGACCTCGTTGACCCAGTAGCCCTCGGCGACCAGCCGATCGGCCAGACCGAAGGTCTCGAACATCTCCACCGTGCGGCAGGCGACCCCATCGGCCTGGCCCACCTCGAGCGGACCGTCCCTGCGGTCGATGACCATGGTCGTGACGTCGGGGAAGGCAGCCAGCTGCGCGGCCAGGACCAGCCCCGCAGGACCGCACCCGACGATCAGCACGTCGACCTGCTCGGGAATGACGTCCGGTCTCTGCGCCACGGCCGCGTGCGGCTGCTCGATGAGCGGGTCGCCAGCCCGGTACCCGTTGAGGTAGAACTGCACGCTTCGTCCCCCTGGGATCTGATCCGCTCTGCTGTGCGGCAGGTCCTACAGTGCCCCCAGTCCGGCATCCCGGATAGGTGTGCTCCCACTTCAGGCGGCGCGCGTTGGCCCGGGTGTCTGCCGGGCTACGGTGCCGCCATGCACTGGCAGCCCTCGTGACCCCCTCGCCGTACGCCATCTGGGGGTGGGGCGCGGCCGCCGACGAGCCGACAACAGCATCCCTCGACGCGCTCGCCCCGGTGGTCGCGAGCAGCACCGGCGTCGCCGTGCAGTCGGCGGAGGTGCCGGCGGCGGTACCGGTGCTGCCGCCCTCCCGCCGGATGCCCACCCTGCCCCCGCGGCTGCGGGAGGTGGCGAGCGAGGACCCGGCCGATCGCGCGCGGCATGGCATCGGCCGGTCCTACCGGGACGTGCTGCGCGGAATCCGCAGCGAGGTCCCCTTCCCCGCCGACCTGGTGCTGCGGCCACGCACCGAGGACGCGGTCGTGGAGGCGCTCGAGTGGGCGTCGGCGGTGGGCGTCCCGCTGCTCCCTTTCGGCGGCGGGACGAGCGTCGCCGGCGGGGTCGAGCCAGTCGGCCTGGAGGCGCCTGTCAGCCTCGACCTGTCAGGACTGAGCGGCCTGGTCGAGCTCGACCCGGTGAGCCGGGCCGTCCGGCTGGGCGCGGGCACGTCTGGACCGCAGGCGGAGGCGGCGCTCGCCCCGCACGGCCTGACGCTGCGCTTCTACCCGCAGTCCTTCGAGCGCAGCACGGTCGGGGGATGGGTCGCGACGCGGGCGGCGGGACATTTCTCCACCGGTCCGACACACGTCGATGACCTGGTGGAGTCGCTCCGGGCGGTGACCGGTGCCGGCATCTGGGAGTCTCGCCGCCTCCCTGGCTCGGGCGCCGGCCCCAGCCCCGACCGGTTGCTCTTGGGCAGCGAGGGGACGCTCGGCGTGGTCACCGAGGCGTGGCTTCGGGCCCGGCCGCGACCGGTGCACCGCTGGTCGGGGGTGCTGGCCGCACCGGACCTGGGCGCCGGGGCACGGGGGGTTCGCCAGCTTCTTCAGGCGGGCCTCACCCCAGCCACCTGCCGACTGGTCGACGCCGTCGAGAGCGCAGCGTCCGGGCTGTTGACATCCGGCGAGGCCGCTCTGCTGTTGGGGTTCGAGTCGCTGCATGCACCGCTGAACGCAGAAGTCACCGCCGCTCTCGAGATCTGCGCCGGAGCCGGGCTGCGGGTGGTCGAGCGCGGTGGTGCGGGTGGTGCCGGCTCCGAGGGACGCGGGGATGCGATGGCCGCGTGGCGGGCGGCGTTCCTGCGGGCGCCCTATGTGCGCGAGTCGCTGGTGTTGCTCGGGCTGATCGTCGAGACCTTCGAGACGGCGGTGACGTGGAGCCGGTTCGACGAACTCGTCGGCCGGGTGACCACGGACGTCGAGGCCGCCCTCCGGTCGGTCTGCGGAGGTGGCCGAGTGACCTGCCGGACCACCCACGCGTACGTCGACGGCGCCGCGCCGTACTTCACCGTTTTAGCGCCGGCGCGGCGCGGCAGCGAGCTGGCACAGTGGGACGAGGTGAAGCGCGCGGCCAGCGAGGCCCTGTCCGCCTGCGGCGGCACCATCACCCACCACCACGCGGTGGGCCGCGATCACCGGCCTTGGTACGACAGGCAGCGGCCGGCCGCCTTCGCTGCCGCCCTGACTGGGGCGAAGGGCGCGCTGGACCCAGCTGGCGTCCTAAACCCGGGTGTACTGCTGCCGGGCTAGCCCGCACGCCGGCAACCGGTGCACATCAGTGACCGCTAGCAGGCCCCGTCTGGCTGACGAAGTCCTTGGTGCGGATCAGCACGAGGCTCGCGGCGGCTGACAGGATCGCCCCCACGGCACCCAGCAGCAGGATGCGGTTCAGGCCAGTGGTGAATGCGGTCCTGGTGAGGGTGCCGACGGCGGCACGCAGCTGCGGCGGCAGCGAGCCGATGAGTTGCCTGACCGTGCCGGACTGCACGGCGAGAGTGGTCCTCTGTCCGAGGCCGGTCAGGCGCGGGTCGGCGGCCACCCCGCCAAGGACGCTGCCAGTGACGCGATTGGCGAACAGGGTGCCGAGCAGGGCGATGCCGGTCGCGATCCCGACCTGGCGGAAGGTGGAGTTGATGCCTGAGGCCATCCCCGCGCGTTGAGGCGGAACGACCCCGACGGCGGTCGACGCCAAGGGCGGGTTCACGAGGCCGGTTCCGACGCCGGCGACGATCATTCCCGGCACCAGGTGGGTCCAGGTGCTGGAGATGTTCAGGCCGCGCATGAGCAGCAGGCCGACGCCGACGAGCAGCAGGCCGGGGCCGATCAGCAGCCGGACGGGTACATGGCTCGAGAGCCGGCCCGCGACTGTCGAGGTGACCAGAATTGCCGCCGACAGCACGACCAGTCGCAGACCTGTCTGCAGTGGGCTCAGCCCGAGGACGTTCTGCAGGTACAGGGTGAGGTAGAGCAGCATCGCAAACAGGGACGAACTCAGCCCGAAGGCCGCGATCGCGCCGCCGCTGAACGTCGGCTTGGCGAACAGCGCGAGGTCGAGCATCGGGTGCGAGCCGCGTCGTTCCACGGCGACGAACGCAGCGAGCAGCAGGGCGGCCCCGAGTAGGGCCGTTATGACCAGCGGGTCGCTGAACGTGCGCTGGTTGGACTCGATGAGCCCAAATACCAAGCTGGTCAGGGCGAGGGTAAAAATCACGAACCCGGCCCAGTCCGGCCGGGCAGCCTGAGGGGCACGGGACTCGGTGACCCGGGTGAGGGTGACGAACACCGCGAACAGCCCGACCGGCAGGTTGATGAAGAAGATCCACCGCCAGGACAAGCCGGACGTCAGCACACCTCCGAGCAGCGGGCCGAGGGCGACAGCCAGCCCGGTGACAGCGCCCCATACGGCGAACGCTGTGCCGCGGTCCTTGCCGCGGAAGGCTCCGGCCAGCAGGGCCAGCGACACGCTGAACATGATCGCGCCACCGACGCCCTGCAGTGCCCGCGACAGCTGCAGCATCAGCGTGCTCTGCGCGGCCCCGCACAGCAGCGACGCCGCGGTGAAGACCGCCAGCCCGATCACGTAGAGCCGCCGCCGACCATAGAGGTCGGCCAGGGAGCCGGTAGTGAGCAACAGCGCGGCAAGCGTCAACGCGTACGCGTCGATGATCCACTGCAGTGCCGAGAAGCTCGAGCCCAACGCCACTTGGATGTCGGGCAGCGCGACGTTGATGATCGTGACGTCGAGCAGGAGCATGAACGTTCCCAGACAGACCGCGACGAGGGTCCACCACTTGTGCGGTGCGCCCGGGCCCGCCGCCCCAGGCGGCGGCGCCGCATCCGAGCGGGACTCGTCGGCACCCTCGGCCGCCTGGTCGGTCTGGGTGTCGGTCATGCGTTCTCCTGTTCGATCACGGACGGGTGGAACGTCGGGTGAGATGAGCCGACCTCGCACTCACAGGTGCAGCCTGGTCAGCTTCACTGCCGGGCCTCCTGCCATCGTGCCCTGTCTGCAGCCGGACGCCCGGCGCTCCGTGACGTCGACTTGGCCCAGTTCGCGCCGGGCCGGCAGCGATCGGCTTGCCCTCTGGCGGGCAAGCTCGACCGCCCGGCGACGGAACTGATCAGGACGTGCAGCGGGCAGGACGATCGGCATGTCTCACGATGGCTTCTGCCGGCCGCATCGGACTGGCGCGTCGGGGGTCGGCAGCGACGAGCAACAGGGCGTCGCGGATAGGGGCTGCTGGCAGCCGCGACCCTTGACGCAGCCTGAAGTCAGGTCGTCATCAAAACGCTCGTCGCGCAGCAGGATTGCCTTGAACGGGGTAGACCTCGTCGAGGCTGTGGCTGCGCTCGAAGACCACGAGTCGTGCCGGGAAACCGCTGGCACGGGAGGCTAGCTGGACCTGCGGCCGGAAGCGGATGGCCGCCTCACGATCAGTGAACACCATGAGGATCGCGCCGCCGGGCGAAGCCACTGACACGATTCCCTCGGTCCCGTCCTGCTTGCGATCAAGCCAGGCGTAGAGCCGGCTGGTGTCAGGCTTTGGTGCGCGCATGGGCGCAGGTTAACGGCGATGGTCGAGGCGGCCGCAGGACTGTCAGGCGCCGGCCCCTGGCAGGCCCGCCGATGACTAGAGACGTTCTCCGCCAGGATGCTCCGTCGGCTGCTTGCCGCCGCCGACCATCACACAACCTCGCTTGATCTGCCCAGCACGCCGGCCGCCGTCACGCCTCAAACTGCTTCGAGCCTTGACCCGGACCACCCACCCGCCTGCGTGCGCGTCAACCCCCCAGTTCACGAGGGCGGAGGCGTACATGCGCCTGGCCAGCGGCGGGTGGGCGGCATCGGTGCAGCCCGCCGCAGCAGGCCCTACGAGGCGTCTGCGGCCGCAACGTCCGGGAACGGGCGACGGCGTGCTGTGCCGTGAAGTCTGGGTGGCAGGCGCCGGTCCCCGAGCCAGAACAGCGTCGTGACTATGGCCAGCACGACGAGGACAAGGGCGCCGTTGAGGATCACTCGGGCGTAGCCGTGGGTGGTGACGTCGACGAAGGGATAGGGGTACCAGCTGCTGCTGGCGCCATGGATCAGGGTGTAGATGATCCAGGCGACCGGAAAGAGCAGGGCCAGCCCGACCGTGCGTGCCTCGATGCGAGGCCGGGGGCCGAACAGCAGCCAGCCGAGAACCATCATGATCGGCACGATGTAGTGGAACACGGTGTTGGTGAACGTTTCCATCCAGCCGTGCGGCTCGTGGATCTTCGCAAGCACGGTGGCATAGACGATGCTGGTGACTGTGATCCCGATTAGCGATGCCAGCCGCACGGCCCGCCATTCCCGCCCGTCACGGTCGGGAATCCGCGCCAGCAGAGCCGCGCTCACGCCACTCAAGATGTTGCTCTGAACTGTGAAAAAGCTCAGGACCCGCACGACCCGACTGGCGAGTGGAACACCGGCAAGGGTGCCAACGGCGTGCGCGCGGGGAGTGCCCGGCACGCCGACCGCGACCCAGAACTGTATGACGAGAGCCACGAGCACAGCGGCGGCGGTCAAGGCCCACCAGCCGCGGGCCGTCGTCCGACTCACTGGCACTCCCATCCGCCGGGTAGCCAAAGCGTAGAGGAGCGGGGTGAACTCGCCCGCCAGGGTTTGGGCCTCCGGTGCCGCCGCCCCTGGGCGGTACCGCGGCGGAGGACGGTCACAGAAGAGCTAGGGCGAAACCGGCCGCGGCAGCCGCGAGACCGGCGACCAGGCTGCCAGCGAGGTTCAGCGCAGCCGCGCCCAACGCGCCGCCCTCGGCTAGGGACAAGGACTCCCAGATGTAGGTCGACCAGGTGGTGTAGCCGCCGGCGAACCCGACCCCGACCACGGTGGTCGGATCCGCAGGCAGGCCGTGGTGCACAGCCAGCCCGGTGGCCAGCCCGAGCAGCAGCGAGCCGGACACGTTGATGACGAAGGTGCCCCACGGCAGGCTCTGGTCGTGCTGGTGCTGGATCACCTGGTCCAGCAGGTAGCGGCAGACCGCCCCGGCCGCTGCAGCAACACCGACGGCGAGAGCGAGGATCACGCCGGCTGCACGGGCTCGTCGGGGAAAGGGGTGTGCGTGGAGTAACGGACGACATCAACGTCGTCGATGACAGCCAGGCCCTCGGCTATGACGCCGTCGAGGGCGAGAGCGAAAGCCTCGATCCGGTCCGCGTCGTCGACCATCACGACGACTAACGGCAGGTTCTCGGTCAGCGACAGGATGCGGGTGGTGTGCACGTGCGAGGAGGTTCCGAACCCTCGATGCCGCGCAGCACGCTGGCGCCGGCCAGCCCGGCCTGATGGGCGCGGTGCACGATCTCGGCATACAGCGGCCGGTGGTGATAGCGGTCGGACTCGCCGACGAACACGGTGAGCCGCTTGGCTGGTCCCCTTGCGTGCACAGCTACCCCTTGGTCTTGTGGTGATAGGCGGCAGTGGACCGGCCGGCCAGTACTCCGACCGACGCACCAGCCAGCCCCGCCAGCAGACTCGCTGCCAGATAGCCCGCTGCTAGCCCCGGGTGGCCATGGACGGCGAGCTGGTCGACGGCGGTCGCCACTGAGCTGAAGGTGGTCAGCGCACCGCAGAAGCCGGTTCCGAGCACTGGCCGCAGGTAGGTCGACGGGGGCAGCACCTCGAGTACCAGCACCAGCAGCACCGCGAGGATGAAGGCACCGGCGGTGTTGACCACGAACACGCTCCACGGGAAAGTACCGACCCGGGTCGGCCACGCCAGCCCGGCGCCGTAGCGCGCAATCCCCCCGGCGAAGCCGCCGCCGGCGACGGCGGCGACGCTCGGCCAGTGCAGCTGCGGCCAGCGGCTGCCACGACCGCCGCCGATCGCCCCACGCGCCCTGGCGGCTGGCTCCGGTAGGCCCTGGACCGCGCCGACCAGGTCGGGGTCGAGCGGCAGGTCGCGCGACTCATTCACGCCGGTTGACGCCTCCTGCGAGTCAGGCGGAGGTCGCGTCAACACCGACCTCCCGTCCGGTGGATGCGTCGAAGCTGCCAGCCAGAGCGCAGGCCTGCTCGAGTTTGGCCTCGCCGGCGATCTCCACCGGCAGCGCCCGCGCATCCAGCCGGCGCACCAGCTGGGCAACCCGGGGTAACGCCACCCGCCGGGACAAGGGCACGGAACTGCACCAGCAGCGGGACGAGTGCCGCCTGCGGCGTCATGGCAGCCTCCTACCCGAGTTCGGGTAGGGACCCGTTGGCCGCGGCTGCGACGGTTATCGGCGGGCCCCACCGCCGTTGACGCAGGCCTAGGGTAGCGCCGCGGCGCCACCCATGACCAGACCTCCGCAAGGCCAGCGGCGCAGGCCCTGCGCTGCTTGAGTAAGGATCCAGCTGTACCTACGTCAGGAAGGCTCCCGAGGGGCATCCGGAGGCGCTGAGGCGCGATTGCGTATAACTCGACTGCCGTGTCGCCGTCCATCCGGTAGACGTGCACCGAGGCAAAGGCGGCGTCGAGCTAGGCCGAACCGGACTGGTCGAAGCCGGGCGACCCTGGCGGCCGGCACGTCGGAGCCAGTCACCAATCAGGGGCCGATTGCGAACCACAACCCGATGTAGTGGCAGGTTGCGGCGACGAGGGTGCAGGCGTGGAAGACCTCATGGAAGCCGAAGCTCGCTGGGTAGGGGTTGGGCCACCGGGTGGCGTAAGCGAGTGCGCCGAGCAGGTAGACGACGCCGCCGGTGCACAACAGGGTGAGTGCGACTGTCCCGCCGTGCTGCAGCAACTCGGGCAGGACGAAGACGGCGACCAGGCCCAGGGCGGCGTAGGACGGGGCACTGAGCCACCGGGGGGCGTTCGCCCACAGCAGCTGCAGTGTCACGCCGGTGAGGGCGCCGGTCCAGACGATGACAAGGATGATCGTGGCGAGAAAGGGGGGTAGGGCGATCGCGCAGTAGGCGGTGTAGCCACCGGCGATGGCCAGGAAGATCATGGAGTGGTCGAGCCGCTTCCACAACCTTTGACCCGCTGCCGACCAGCGTCCCCGGTGGTAGGACGCGCTGGTCGTGAACATCGCGACCAGGGTCGCTGAGTAGATCGCCAGTGGGGTCCGATAGCCGTTGGCGACGGTGACGAGCACGATGCCGGCGGCCAGGCTGACGGGTGCGGCCACAGCGTGCAGCCAACCGCGCAACCGAGGGCGTGGCAGGTCACGCGGGTGGGGCAGGGGCGAGACCGAGGGCGCTGCACCCGCCAAGTGCGGCAATGTCATGTGTTGCATCTTCCTCGAGGGCCAGGTTCAGGCGCTCTCGTTCCCCTTCGGAAAGAGCAACGCGGGCCGGTGCGGTGGCCGCCGGCCGACGTCGTGTGCCTGTGCTAGCCAGGGCCTGGTTGGGAAATGCTGGCGAGGTAGTGCCGGTGCCCAAGGTGCGGGCGAACTCGGGTAACACCTGCGCCCAGTTGCTCAGTCCGCTCGCTGTCCACGGCAACCGTCCACCCCAGCGGATGAGCGCGAAGCGCCGCGGCCGTCCTTCGGCCGCACGTGGCGTCTGTGAAGGTCCGTAGGGATTGCGGACAGCTGGACCTCGGGATAGCCGCTATTTCGGACCATAGGTGTATTTCCCCTCGAAAGGGGCAAAAGTCACCCCATCGGGTTATCAAGTCACTGTCCTGGTCATCCGATGTGCAGAGCGAGCATCTCTTCCGCCAGGAGGTAACCGTGTCCACAACCCTGCGTCTGCTGTCCATCCGCGTGCTGCTGATGTTGCTTTGCGCCGCGCTAGTCGTCGTGGCCCTGTCCACAGCCTCGGCGCCGTCCGGATCCGGACGCCACGCCGTCACCGTGGGGTCGGCGCACCAGACCGGCAAGGTGTCACCCACCTACGTCGACTGGGAATGACACCGGCAGCTGACTGCTGACGTCGGCGTCGCGCCCTTCCTCGGACTCACCACCAACCGGGGCGGGAAGGTTCCGGCACGTCCCGGTGCAGCTGGGCTTGGATGAGGCTTGCCGGTACTCTCTGTTACGTTGTGCGGCGTCGTTGACTCGTACTTTGGGGACCAGAACGAACGACACGGAGTGGCTTACACCGTTCTAGATTCACCCGATTGGGTGTACATGGAACCAGTCAGCCCAGATCTGTCCCCGGTGACGTAGGCGGTCTGCATGGCGACAACGTTGATGCCGTGACGCGGTCCCGTGCCCCGGTGCGTTCGTGGCCGCTGTGGTCAGCCCCCCCAGTGTTCGTCGGCTATCTGCTATGCGTGGTGGCTGTCTTCGTAGCAGTGAGCGGGATGGCGATCGCCACCACCGTGCCCACGCTCGCGGACGGTGTGACCTTCGCCGTCCTGCTGGCCTGCGCTGCGCTGTGCGTGGAGGTGACCCGCCGGCAGGGCAAGGCAGCCGGGCTCGGCAGAGACCTGCTGTCCGCGTGGGGACTACCCATCGCTCTGCTGCTCCCACCGGCCTACGGGCTCCTCGCACCCGTACTGCTCAAGGCGCTCAGTCAACTGCGCGTGGGCCGAGGCCTTGTCTACCGCCGGGTGCTGAGCGCGGCGGTAATCGGTTTGGCGAACTACGCCGCCTTCAAGGTGTTCCACCGGCTGCTCGGCGTCGGCGCAGTCCGCCCCTTGCTGCTGGCTAACCCCGCCAGCTCCGTCATGAGCGCGATCGTCGCCGCAGCCGTGTGCTACTTGGTGAACACAACGCTGATCACGACTGGCGTCCGCCTGTCGAAAGCCGGCGTCATGTGGCGGCAGCTGCTGCTGGACCGCGAGTCACGGTACATCGACCTCGTCGAGACGTGCATGGGCATCGTCGTGCTGAGCGCCTGGATCGTCACTCCGCTGCTGGTCCTGACCCTCCTACCGCCCGCGGTGCTGCTGCAGCGCAGCCTGACGTACGCCCAGCTGCGCGCCGCAGCCCGCACGGATTCGAAGACCGGTTTGCTCAACGCAGCAGCCTGGCAGGAAGAAGCTGATCGAGAGATCGTCCGCGCTGCCCGCGATCGCCGCTCCCTGGCTGTGCTAATGATCGACATCGACGGCTTCAAGGCATTCAACGACGCCTATGGCCACCTCGCCGGTGACCAAGCATTAGCCGCCGTCGCCAGCAGGCTGGTGGACGGCCTGCGGGTCTATGACCAGCTCGGCCGCTTCGGGGGCGAGGAGTTCAGCGTCGTGCTGCCCAATGCCGACCACCGTGAGGCCCGGCGGGTCGCTGAGCGACTTCGCCAAGCCGTCGCTGGTCTGGCCATCCCTGGGCTGGACCCCGAGGTCCGGCTCACGGCCTCCATCGGAGCTGCGGTGTTGGGCACTCATGGTGACGCTCTGATCGACCTGCTCGCTGCCGCCGACCTGGCGCTGTACCAGGCAAAGGCTAACGGACGCGACCAAGTCGCTCTCGCCCCCGGTATCCCGGCGATGCCGTGACGCCGCTTGCTGCCAGCGCGTACCGCTGCACCGACGCTGTGTTGACGGGAGACCACCGGGCGAGCACGTGGAGGGCCTCAGCCACGGCGAGCGTACGGGCGCAACGGTGACGAACCCCCGCACAGCTGAGCGCCGCAGGATCCGCCGCACGGAGCTGCTCGACGCGGCCCGCAGGGTCTTCGTCGACCGTGGCTACTTCGAGACCCGCGTTGCCGACATCGTTGCTGCCGCCGGCTGCTCGCAAGGCACCTTCTATCTCTATTTCACATCCAAGGACGATGTGCTCCACGCCTTGCTCGAGGTGCTCGTGGAGGACCTGTACGCCGCCTCACTAGCTCCGCGACCGCGGCCAGAGGAGCCCATCCGCGCGCTCGAGGCGACCATCCGGCAGTTCATGCACGCCTACCGCGACCGGGCCGGTCTGATCCGCATCCTCGAGCAGGTGGCGAGCTTCTCGCCCGACTTCCTGACGCTCCGTCTGGAGATCAAGAGTCGCTTCACGGCGCTGATCGAGGCAGGCGTGCGCGGGCAGGGACACGCGGGCGCTGGACGGCCCGACGCCCGCTACCTGGCACAGGCCCTGGGGGCGATGGTGGAGGACATGGCTTACACCTCGTACGTCCTTGCGGCTCCACTGGACGAGCAGGAGGCCGTCTCGACGATGGCCTTCATCTGGCTGCAGGCGGTCGGGGCAGGCGCGCCACTGCCGACGTCGTGACTAACAGGTTTCCGTCAGCTTGTTGACGCTGACGCCAGCGTCAGCCATGGTGGGGTCACCCACCGAGGAGACGACATGACCGATGTCCAGGCCCGCCCTGCGCTCGACCAGACCGACGGCCAGCAGGCCGTCCAGACCGACCCCCTGGCCGAAGCGCTGCCCACCCGCGTTGCCGAACGGATGCTGCCCAAGGCCCGTTACCTGTCGGCCGACATGCACCGGCTAGAGGGGCAGCGGCTGTGGCCCAGGGTCTGGCAGTGGGCCTGCCTGGAGGAGGACCTGGCAAAGCTGGGCGCATTCCGCACGTACGAGATCGGCGACCAGTCGGTGCTGATCACCCGGGGGGCGGACGGCCAGTTGCGGGCCTTCTACAACGTCTGCCTGCACCGAGGCAACCGGCTGCGCACGGGGGCCGGCGTCACCCGCGAGATCGCCTGCATCTACCACCACTGGACCTGGAACCTCGACGGCACCCTGAAGTCGATCCCGGACCGCGACCAGTTCAACCCGATGGACGACGCCTGCCTGGCCTTGCGGCAAGTGCGCCTCGACACCTGGAACGGCTTCGTGTTCGTCTGCCTCGACCCCGAGGCTCCCGAGCTGGCCGACTACCTCGCGCCCCTGACCGAGAAGCTCGCCGCGTACCACTTCGAGCAGCAGACCTGCACCCGCAGCGTGACGATGCCGATAGCGGCCAACTGGAAGACAGTCGTCGACGGCTTCGTCGAGGTCTACCACCTGCAGGGGATCCACCCCCAGCTGCTGCGCTTCCTCGACGACGTCAACACCACGTATGAGGTCTGGGGGCGGCACAGCGCGATGTACATGCCGATGGGCGTGCCGAGCCCCCGGCTCAAGGCACCCGACGACGACGTCACCCTGCGCGAGCTGTCCGCAAAGGGCTCGGGCTACCACGGCAAGGTACTGCGCAGCTCGCGCTACTTCCGCGAGGTCGACGGCAAGGCCGAGCTCACCGATGGCGTGAGCGTGCGCCAGGCGCTGATCGAGGCGGGGCGGGCCGAGGCAGAAGAACTCGGCCGCGACTACTCCGGGCTCACCGATGCTCAGGTCGCCGACGACCACCACTACTTCTTCTTCCCCAACGTCATCATGAACATCGACGCCGGGCACTTCATCGCCTCGCGCATCCGGCCGCACGCCACCGACCCCGAGCAGTGCTACTTCGACATGCACGTCTTTGACTGGCTCTCGCCGGAGCAGAAGGCGGCGCGCCCGCGGCGCCAGCATGTCGAGGTCGCGCCGGGTACCGAGGTCGGCCGGGTGCCCGACCAGGACTTCACCGCGCTGCCCACCGTGCAGCTCGGACTGCACTCGAACGGCTTCGAGAACGTGCGCCTGTCGGACCAGGAGTGCCGCGTCCTGGCCTTCCACACCAGCCTCGACGAGTACCTGTTTCCCGCATGACCGGCGCGCTGCGGGAGCGGCCGGGTGACGTCCTGGCGGCTCGCGACTTCGCGCTGCACCGGCTTGCGGCGGATACGGCGCAGGCGTCGCCGGACATGCTCGCCCTGCTCGGGCCGGCGGGTGCCGTTTCCTACGGCGAGCTGGAGGCCAGGGCGCGGCGAGTAGCGCACGCTCTGCGCGAGGACGGGGTCGCCACCGGTACGCGCGTGGCGTACCTCGCCGAGGAGGTCGGTCGCTGTCTGGAGGTCCTGATCGGCACCGCTCAGGCGGGCGGTGTCGCGGTGCCGGTCAACTGGCGCCTGTCGGCCGCGGAGGTCGCGGGCATCCTGCTGGACAGCCAGGCGCCAGTGCTCGTCACGACGGCGGACTTCTTCGCCGCGCTGACGCGTGAGCCGGAGGCGCTGACCGGTGTCCGCCTGGTCGTGCTGCTCGATGAACAGGCGGCCGCGGCACCACCGGCGGGGGCGGACGTACGGGTCATCGGCTACGAGGAGTGGACCGCGGACCGGCCGTCAACCACGCTCGCCACCCACCGCGACGCCAAGCGCGATCCGCAGGACGTTGCCCTGCAGATCTACACCTCCGGCACCACGGGGCGACCCAAGGGCGTCATGCTCACTGGCGCGAACCTCGCCGCCAGCATGCCGGAGATCTGCCATATGTGGCAGCTGGACGCATCCTCGCGGATGCTCGCCGTCCTGCCGCTGTTCCACATCGCCGGGGTCGGGGCCGCCATCGGCACCCTGTACGCGTCGGCGACGCTGGTGCTGCCCGAGCGGGTCACGGCGGCCGGGATAGTCGACGCGGTGGTAACCCATGGCGTCACCAACCTCGTGCTCGCGTCGGTACTGCTGCAGTGGATGCTGAACGAGATCGCTGCCCGCAAGGAGCGTGGTGAGCCGGTGCCGCTGTCGTCGCTGCGCCTGGTCGCGTACGGTGCCGCGCCGATCAGCCAGCAGGTGCTGCGCGATGCCCTGCAGCACCTGCCGTGCGGGCTGTTGCAGGTGTACGGGCTGACGGAGTGTGTGGGCACCATCGCGGTCCTGCAGCCCGAGGACCACACCCTCGGGAACGGAGGAACGGAGCGGCTGCGTTCCTGCGGGCGGCCCCTGCCGACGCTTGAGCTGCGGCTCGTCGACTCCGACTCGGGTGCAGTCGTCGAGCGTGGCGACGTGGGTGAGGTGCAGATCCGCTCCCCGCGCGTGATGGCGGGCTACTGGAACCTGCCGGACGAGACGGCCGAGTCCGTCACCCCGGACGGCTGGCTGCGCACCGGGGACCTCGCGCAGCAGGACGACGAGGGCTACCTCTACCTCTGCGACCGGCTCAAGGACATGATCGTGACGGGCGGCGAGAACGTCTATCCGGCCGAGGTCGAGGACGTGCTGCAGTGGCATCCGGCCGTTGCCGAGGTGGCCGTCGTCGGCGTCCCCGATCCGCGCTGGGGCGAGACTCTGAAGGCGCTCGTCGTCATGGCGCCCGGCAGCGCGGCGACCGAGCCGGAGCTGGTCGCATTCGCGCGTGAACACCTAGCGCACTACAAGTGCCCGAGCTCGGTCGACTTCCTGCCCACCCTGCCGCGCAACGCCACCGGCAAAGTGCTGCGGCGGGTGCTGCGCGAGCCCTACTGGGAGGGCCGGTCCCGACGGGTCAACTGAGCCTGACGCCCTGCCGCACCCGCTATCAGAAACCGGGCGGCTCTGCATCGGCGCTGGCGGGCGGGACCGCCCGCCAGGCCGTAAGTGGATGGACGTCTATGCGTCATGGCAGGCGCCTGAACGCGTATCTGTGCTGAACGGGGGACCGTCCCCCGAACCAGCCTGGCCCTACGGTCGCATCGGCCGTGACGCCTCGCCCACCGACCCACAAGGAGCAGGCATGAAACCGCTGGCCATCAACTACTCGGCCGGACTGAACAGTGCGTGGACCAACATCGCCACGTTCATCCCCAAGCTCGTCATCTTCCTGATCATTCTGGTGGTTGGATACTTCGT
>JAABUO010003304.1_pt1 | contig 19246 bp, 24 predicted proteins | sample 5559291 | NCBI WGS metagenome assembly JAABUO01 (sample SAMN10711878, study PRJNA513372) | rock metagenome | isolation source: Antarctica rocks | place: Antarctica: Victoria Land, Finger Mt sud
GGTGGAACAAGAGCGCCGGGGGCGGGGGCTCGTGAACGAGTACCGCCTGTGCCTCACCGTACCCCCCAAAACCCGTCCATGCCGGGTTCTAGAACCCGACGGAACCGGGTTCTCAGTAGAAGAACAAAAGAATGAAGAACAAGGGGATCAATTCGAGCTTTCGAGTGCTCCCCCCATCACAACTTTCGCGGCGAATCCCGTCCTCACTCCCACCTTTACTCCTCGACCCGTGCCCCCTCCTCCATCTGCTGACCCCGTCCCACCCTCGCTGCCCGCCCTGCCCGCCGCGCCGCACGCCCTACCCGACCCTGCGCGCGACGCGGTGCTGGCACTCGTGGGTGACGTGCGGCGCGAACTGGGGGATCGCGCCACCGTGGGCAGTACCACGAGCCGGGCACAGAACCTGTGGCGATCCTCGGGTGCGACCTGGGAGGAGTTTGCAGCGGCGGTGTACAGTGCGCGAGCGGCCACGCACGCACGCACGGGGGCGATTCGTGACCGAGACGCAAGGGGCCCCCACAAGATGGGCTACTTCTTTGCGGTGCTCGCGGACCGGCTGGGGATGCGCGCGGCCCCGGCGGTGCAACCGGCACCGGACCCCGTGGCGACACGCATGGAAGCCCCGCCCCTGCCGTCCCCACCGGTGCCCCGCGCCGCGCCGCCGCTTCCGCCCCCTGAAGCGTGTGACGGGGAACGGGCGGCGTTCTGGGAGCGGCTGCGGGCGGAAACGGGGATTGGCGACCTGAAGGCATACTGCCGGGCATGTGGACGGCCGCCAGTGTACGATGATCTGGCGCGGTCGGTAGGGATCGTACGGCAGAGACAGCGCTGTTAAACATATCCCTTTGCTTTCGTCTTGGAGAATATCTGACAGCGGGCTTCTGCACATGTGCTGGTCGAGTCGAGACACTCTTATGTATTGCATCTACCATACGATAGGTGTAGGATGGGGGCATGGATGCGATCGCCGGACTCTTCACCGTCACTCAGGTCGCAGCCCAGTTAGGGATTCAGCGCAACACGGTGCTGCGCCAGATCAGTAAAGGGGCGCTGCACGCCACCAAGCTCGGTTCGGTCTACGTAATCACGGCGGCGGAGGTCGCGCGCTACCGGCACACCCACCTGGGCCGGAACGGGACTGCCTCACCCGATCACCCCCGACACCGTGCGAGCAACCGAGGACGAGAGGAGCAGCACTGATGGCCCGCGAACTGACCCACACCGATGCCGATGCCCTGATCGCGGCGCACATCGAGCCACACCCCACCAACCCGGGGGTCGCCGAGTACCGGCTGAAGGTGGCGGATAACGGCTACCCCGTCTGGTCGGTGGTTGGCTCACTCGCCCCTGATGGCAGTAATGTGGAGACGGTGGCGCGCGACTTCGAGATCAGTGCCGAGGCGATCGCGGCAGTCTGGGCATTCTATGCGCGGCACAAGCGGGAAATTGACGCGCGCCTCGCCTCGATCTGGGCGGCGTAGTGGTCGCGTTCTTTCTTGACGAGAACGTGAGTGTGGGTCTCGCGCCCCTGCTGCGTGCGGCGGGGCACGCGGCATATACCGCCGTGGGTGAAGGGCGCACCGGCCTGTGGGACGCGTCCCACCTGCATCACGCGACGGAGCGCGGTTGGACGATCCTCACCCACGACCGGGACGACTATCGCGCCCTGCATGAAGGGTGGGTGACGTGGTCGCCGCTTCGGTTCGCGACCCCGCGACCGCATGGCGGCATCCTGATCCTCGGCAAGTCACACCTGCCGGTCACTGCCGCCGACTATCGGGAAGCGATTGCGTCCCTGCTTGCTGATCGCGCAGTCGTACTGGCGGATCGCTGCCTCGATTGGTTTCCCCGGCGCGGTGGGGAGTGGGTGCCGTGGCAATCGCCTTGATCCAACGATTTGTTGATGTCGCACAAATTCGATTATGCGACTATCGCTTCCTGATGCGGTAAATCGAGGGCGGGGGGTTGTGGGATAAGGGTGGGTGAGATTCCCGACGATCGCAGGGGTTTATGCGGTTTCAGGGGCGGTTTAGAGGCCTGCGTAGGGGGTTTTGGGGTGGGGGAAGTGGGGTTTGTGCGATATGTCACCGGTGCCCCCTGAGATGCTCACCCAACCCCCCACGCGAGGCGAAGGCGGTACCCAGGCGTGCGCTCCGTGTTGGCGTTTCCCTGCCGCAGTCTCGCACCTTTTCTCACCCCTCACAAGACCTTGTCAATCGCCACTTCTTTGCTTGACGAAGCTTTTGTGTATGGTATTATTGTGTTGTACAGTTTGACAAATTGGTCTCGTTGCACCGGAGGGTGTCATGAACGTCTCCCCACTCCACGCCCCCGATCTCCCCGTGCTCTTTCTCTCCGTGCTCGGCAGACTCGCCACTGCCGTGCCGGCGACGTTTGCCCCGGGTGACCCCCGTCTCGCGCTCGCCCAGCAACTCTTGCGGCGCGCCCATATGCCCTTGCCCGACGACGTCACGGCGCAGGTGGCCGAGGAGTTGGTGCTGCTGTCCCACGGGGTCACCTCCCGCGAGGACTTGATCGCGCGGTTCGATGACGTGGAGCGCACGGCACGGCACCTCGCCGTGGGGGTGGAAATGGCCCTCGCGGGTCAGGTCGTCGGCCTACCCCTGTTCGCTCCCACCGGTGCCGTGCCCGCGCACGACCGCATGGGGGCGTGAGCGCCCCATATTGCGTGGTCAAGCCGTTTCCCCTCGTCACGGGTGGTGCCCCATGTCTCAACATACGGTGATCTTTCCCCCACGCGCGGCAATCGCCACCCCCCCACTCCCCCCCACTCCCCCCGCGTTTGCCCGGTACGTGCTGCGCACCGGTCCGTACGCCGGTCACCGCCTCGCACCCGTGGCTGCGGCCGACCCCGCGTGGCTGCTCACGACCTTTGCCGACCCCACCGTGGATGCACTCGACGCTACCGCCGTGCGGGGGTTCGTGAATACCCATCCGCCGCTTCTCGCAGGGGAAACCTGGGTGGCGGGGGCAGGGCACTTGCTCACCATTGCCCCTGCCGTGGCTGACGTGGGGGACGCACTGGTTGCGTGCGCGCCGGAGTGGGTGGAGCGAGTGGCGGGGGAGGAAGTGGGGCGGTTTACGCACCTGTATGGAGCGCGCCGCGATGGTGAGGAGCGGTGGGGCGTGCGACAGTGGGTGCGGGTGGAAGCGACGCGCGTGCTCGTCGGCACCGCGACCCGATCGCTGGCCGCATAATCGGGCGAGCGATCCCCGGATGCTCCCCGTCGCCCCATGAGGCGGTGATGCCCGCGCACGCGGGATACCGCAGGCAGCATGCGCGACCCCTTCACTCGCTACGCCGGTGCCGCAGGGGCGTAAGGGTCGCGATCACCAGGAGGGTCACGGCCACCAGGGAGACGCGCAGCACTTTCGTGTTCAGTTCCAGCCCCGGCCACAGGAGCAGCGCCAGCACCACCACTTTGAGGCCCAGCGCAACGACCAAGGCACGCGGCCATCGCGGTTGCCAGCGTCGAGACCCGACACGCCACCGGGGCTGCATGGGCATGGTCAGGTGCGGTGCCATCGCCTCCCAGCGCGCCCGCAATACCGCCTCCGCGTGCGCCTCGTCGGTGAATGGCGATGGTGCCCGCAGCAGGGCATCGGCCGCGGCGAATTGGGCGAGGCGCTCACCGCAGTGGGGGCAGGCCGCGAGGTGCGCCTCCACCCATTCCCGGTGCGCCCCCCGCAGGTCCTCCTCCAGGTACGCCACGAGGTCCTCATCCCCCACGTCACAGGGAGCTTCATCCGTGCCTGTCCGTCGCCGCCCGCGTGCTTCCGCCCACTCCCGCATCCGTTCCCCCTCCTCGTACCGTTTCATGTGTCTCGTTCCCGATACCGGCGAGCGAACTCTTCCCGGGCGCGCACCAGACGTTGCCGCACCGCTGCCGGGGTGAGATGGAGTACGCGCGCGATTTCATTGCCATCGAACCCGCCCACCACCGAGAGCACGAGTACCTCGCGCAGTGCCGGGGACAAATCGTCCAGCACGCGCTGTTGCAAGTCCGCTTCCGCCACCGTCTCCCCGGCTCGGTCGCGCACCGGTGATGGTACTCCCCTGTAGACCCACTCCAAGGGCACGAAACGGCGCAGGCGGGCACGACGTGTCGCCGCCCGGCGGTTATTGCGGGCGATGGCGGAGAGCCAGAGAGCAAAGGACTGCTCCGTGGCCAACCGATCCATGCTCCGCCACGCATCGGTAAACGTCTCCTGCATGAGGTCGGCGGCGAGTTCACGGTCCCCGGTCTGCCGGATAAGCACCCGCAGCAGCAACGGGGCGTGCCGCTGATACAGCCGCGCGAAGGCCTCGGCGGAGCCACCACGGGCCGCCGTAACCAGAGTGTGGTCAGTGCGCGTCGCCTCATCCCCGGTATCCGCCATCGGCCTGTCCCTCGGGTCCCTCGCCGCCTGCATAGAGATGATGGAGCGTGGCATCTACAAGGATTAGTGCGCGAGGGGGGCGAAATGTGACATTTTGGGCGATTTTCCCGGTGAATGTCACATTTTGCTTCTCTCGCGCACTAAAAGAGTATGGGGAATGAATACAACACCGTCCAATTCGTGTCGGTCCACTGAGCATATCGGGGACGCTATTGCCGTGAGGCCCTGATGCTCAACGGGTGATCGGGTTCTCACTCATGAAAGGCAGCAGCCATGCAACCGGAAGGCAATGATTCCATTCCCGCAGGGATCGAGAAGCCGAATGCAGCGCGCATGTACGACTACTTCCTTGGCGGCTTCCACAACTTCGCTATCGACCGGGCGGCTGCGGAACGCGTCAAGGCGATCTATCCCGATGTCGCCCGGGTGATGGCGGTGAACCGTGCCTTTCTGCGTCGGGCCGTGCGCTTTCTCCTTGCCCAGGGCATTGACCAGTTCCTCGACATCGGCGCGGGGATCGCCACGGTGGGGAGCGTCCACGAGGTCGCGCACGGGACCAACCCCGACGCGCATGTCGTGTACGTAGACAGCGACTCCGTGGCGGTTGAGCATACCCGCGCCCTCCTCGGTAACACCCCCACGGTCACCGTTGTGGAGGCCGACGCCCGCGACGTCCAAGGCATTCTCACCCACCCCGATGTCCACCGCCTGCTCGATTTCTCGCGTCCCGTAGGAGTACTCCTCATCGCCCTGCTGCACTTCATCACGAGTGACGCCGAGGCGTACGAGTTGGTGCGGGGGCTGCGCGATGCGCTCGCTCCCGGCAGTGCCATCGTCATCGCCCATGGCACCCTGGATGACGTACCCGAGACGGTCGCGCGGCAACTGGCGCAACTGTATACCGGGACCACGCATCCCACGCAGGCACGCTCCCGCGAAGCAATTGAGGCGTTCTTTGCGGGCCTGCCGCTGGTCGAGCCCGGTGTCGTCCTTGCCCCGCTCTGGCGTCCGGAGAGTCCGCGTGATCTCTTCCTCGATGAACCGGGTCGCGCGATCAACTACGTTGGCGTGGGGATGAAACCTGTCGCATTGTCGTAACTCCCCGCAAAAGCACCAGCGCAACCATCGTACAATTGGAGGGGCCCGAATGGACGCAGAATGCGAGACAGGTTGCTTGCGCGAATGCCGGCATCTCCTCTCTGCCCGCCGCGACCGTATTGCCGCGCGTTGGTACGAGGCGATTGCCCACCAGACGTTTTCGCCCTTCGCCGAGTCGGAGGTTCTTGCCCGTCTCGGCGCGCTGGTCGAGATTGCCGCGCGTTGGTACGAGGCGATTGCCCACCAGACGTTTTCGCCCTTCGCCGAGTCGGAGGTTCTTGCCCGTCTCGGCGCGCTGGTCGAGCAAGCCATCACGACCCTCACCGATGCGTTATTCGCCCCTGATGCCGCAGAGGAGATCGGGGCAGCACTCGTGCGCCTCCGCTATCTTGATCCCGCAGCGCTTAACGAGACGATCTCGCTGCTTGGCGAGGAGTTGGGCGAGGAGATTCCCGTGCTCCTGCACGACATGCTCCATGAGCGTCTCCCGGCGCTCCTTGGTGCCGTCGCCGCAGGACATGAGGCAGCGGCGCGCGTACTCGTACTCGATGAGCAGGAGGGGATCCGGGCGGCACTCCTCGCGGAGCGTGAGCGCATCACCGCCGCCCTGCGCGAGAGCGAGACGCGCTTTCGGTCCGTCTTCGCCAATGCCGCTATCGGCATTACCCTGGCAGACCTCGATGGGCACGCGGTGGAGTGGAACCCCGCAGTTGAACGTATTCTGGGGTACAACCGCGCCGAACTGGCCCGTTTGCTTTTCACGGAGATCACACATCCAGACGACGTCGCGGAAGATCGCGCCCTGTACGAGCAACTCGTCGCGGGGAAGCGCGGCTCCTATCACAAGGAGAAGCGCTACCGGCACAAGCATGGGCACCTCGTCGTGTGCAATCTCACCGCCTCGCTCCTGCGCGACGCTAAAGGCAACCCGCGATACGTCCTTGGTATGATCGAAGATATCACCAGCCAGGGATGCCTGGGCACCAGCGCGCGTGACACGCCGCACCGGCTCACCGAGCGAGAGCGCGTCGTGCTGCAACGACTCGCTGAGGGCCTCACGCAGGATCAGATCGCCAAAGTGGAGGACATACCGGTACGGACCGTCAGCCGCATAGTTGCTTCCCTCCATAGGAAGCTGGATGCACCATCCCTCGTTGCCCTTGGTGTACGTGCAAGTTGCCTCGGTTTGGTAGCTCTTCCGCGCAGTTGATACTGGCGGCGAAATCACGTTTGGTGCGCCGATCATGTACCGATTTCCGCCACTCTTATGGCAAAAATTGACCATAAGAGTGGCGGAAAATCCCCCTTCCAGAACGCTCTAATAACGACCACAATCGGGAGCATACATCAGCGTGATCAACGGCCTGGGGTAAATTGCAGATTATGATTGAAAGGAGGATGTCATCTACGAGAAACGTTCTCAGTACATGGCATGGAGTTGTGTCGTACGTCTGTAGCTCTCATGGAGGTAGATGTATATGCGAGGGACAAGTCGGATCAACGGGAGAAGCTTCGTGCATGCGACGAGATTGCGATACGTAGTCGCCCTTGTCGCGGCTATCACCCTGGGTCTATTCAGTTTCTCAACAAGTGTCAAGGCTGATCAGCTACTAGACTATAAGTATACTAGTTGCTCAGGTCCACATACTTGTCAAGTGACGGTTGCTGGAGGGACTAATGGACAGTACTACGTGATCTTCGATACGACCTCCGGACCGGTGCGGTCCGATAACTACCAGTGCTACACTAACTGCACATTTTACGTGTACTACGGGGTACCGACGGGACACACCGTCACTGCAGTTTCACTGTACAATACCAGCAACGGTACGGGTTTTATCTACGATACAAGTTGTGTGGATAGACTCACGCCAGTGCATAGGTGACCAAGGCTAGTGGTGAGAACATGAGCAGGACACATACTCACATGTCCTGCTCATGTTAATTACCGCACCTCATCCAGAAGGGGTGAAGACAGACCGGGGATGGGTAAGGTAGGCGTGTCTCGTTTTATGATTATAATATTGTCAGATTAGAGGGTGTTATGGACTTTGAGCGGCGAAGAGGCGCTGGAGCATGAGGGAGACGAAGGCGACGAGATGCAAGCCTGCCAGCGTTTCCGGCAACCGCTCATAGTCGCGCACCAACCGCCGGAACCGCATGGTCCATGCGATACTACTTAGAGGGCATCCGCGCTCAATCACCCAGCAACGTAGCAGCAATACGAAGCCGCGTTTTGCCTCGTCCAGCGTTGCCACTTCTAAACTGCATCCCATATGCCTCGGCACGCTCCGCCGGTTTTTCGCCCGTGTAACCCGCATCCACGTAGGCAAGCGCGATGTGGTTGCGCGTCGCTTGCTGCACACCGGCAGCACATGCAAGGCAAGCAATTCCCCCAGCGCGTCCACGGTAACGCCGCCTAGAGGGTCCCCGACCTTGCTCTCCTGCTTGCGCTTGTGCCCATCGCCGCCCGCTCGCTTTCCGCTCTCTACACATGATTGCAACGCGCGCGAATCGAAAATGGCAGCCGATGGTTCGACGGTGCATCTCTGAGCGAAGCGCAACAAGACGCGCAGACCATGCGCGATATGCTCGAACACCCCTGCTTTGATCCAGCGTTGCGTTTGCTGGTACACTGCTCCCCATGGGGGCAAGTCGTGCGGCATTAGTCGCTATCCCAATGACGGTCAGAAAGGGGCGACAAAGGCCCATCCGTCGTCACGTACATGGGTCAGTAGGTGTAGGCTCCCTACATGAAGTCTACTGCCTTCCTAAGTCTATTGCATCCTCTACATTAGAGCTAGTGAATTGGAATGGAAATGATTCAATGAGAAGCGGTTTACGGATTAGACAACGACAACTCATGATTACGGCAGCTCTCCTCATGATGCTGTTAGGAATGGGGGGGGTGATCATTGAAAGGGAGTTGACCGGCAGCATGACATGGGCGATGAGTGTAGGAGATAAAGAGTCCCGACAGAGGGAATTTGAGAACGCGAAAGCAACGTGGGTGTGCTCACCACGCTCACAGTCGTTAGACCCTGGGTTCACACCTGGATTGGCAACTCGTCCCCTGCCGACACCAGGGCTGCGGGCAAATGTTACTCCATATGCGCGTCAGAGCTGTAGCTAGTGTAAGCAACCTGCACCCTGTAGAATGATCGGGGATTATCGGATACCGGCCGCCCAAACTGGAGACCTGAAAGGTCTCCGTCCTAAGCTCGACTTTCCCCACCCAGGCGACGTAGCAGAGCGTATCCGTCAAGCGTTGCATGAGGATGCAGGGCACTTTCACCATTTCCGTCTCCGCAGCCGACAGGCAAAAAGCCTCGTATGCCCAGATCTCCCGTCGCACCCGCGCCAAGGAGTCCGAGAACGTGGGGGCGCGTTTGCGATACCACGCGGCTTGCCGAATTTCTTACATGGCATCGGTCAGATGCGGATGGGCAAGCCGCGTGACGAGTGCGAAGAGTCCGAGCATCACGGGAGTGGTACGCAGGATGGCAAGGCCTGCCCATTGCCGCTGGGTTTCGACGCCGAGATGGCGACGCACTTGTAGACGCCGAAATGCAAGTAGCTTTCCCACATTCGTGGTGACGATGGATGGGCGACGAATCCAGGGAGAGACGGGAGAATCGGCTCTTCGCATGTACTTCCGTTCCGGCTCGTGTTTAAAGCTCGCTTTCCCTTCGCAGCCCTGCCTCGCTACGTTGATCGAGTTCATCAAGATCACGGGAGAGCCACTTGCATTTTGGCGTCTACATACAATAAAACTCACTTTTTGGTAGTAATAAAGCGCGCGGTGAAACTGATTTTGATATATGTCATATTCGGATCCTCGTTGGCCCATTGCTGCAATGACACATGATAAGGCTGGTTTTCGTAAGGATCATACATGGTGAACTCATTGCTCCCGTAGTGAGCTCGTATTTGCGCGAGCGAGTGGTAGCCGTCCCGCTCTTGCGTTTCAGTCAAGCTCCCACTTACCGCAGTTATTTCAAGCTGTACCGAGGACGGATCGACTTTAGGCCCATTCAATGCCGAGGCGCGTGATGCCGAGTACATAGATCCGGTGAGAATGAACACTGCTACAGCAATTAATAGAAATACGCCCCCCACAAAGGGAGCAGTGATCTGCCGCTTTCGCGGTGCAGGAGCCTCACTTCTTGCATGCATAAACTTACCCCCACAGCTTCAAGGAGACATTCGAGCCCGGGACGTCGGAACAGAAGCATGCTCTGATGGTGTTCGTCGCTCCACCACCATTGTCGCAGTCTGCGAAATCGTATCCGTAAACCATTCTATGTGCGCACCAACAGAAAAATCGATCAGATGACCATGAATGAGAGCTAATGTCGTTGGAGTAGCATAGACTCCAATCATATGAGACTTCCTTTCTTCATTATCAACAATTAGTTGAGCATGCAAAGGTATGCGTGTTTCCTCTTCTGTTTCTCGCGAGATAAAGATTAGTATCCAGTCTTTGGTGTCGATTTCTGACAGCTTATCATATAAATATATGCAGTGAGGGCATCCATGTCCCATAAAGGTGAGGAATGTTTTTGGTCCCATACTGGCTTCAAAACCTTCTGGTAGCATATCTCCAATCGTGATGTTCAATGACGGGACTTGAGGATAAGAAACTGGCTCTATCAATGTTTTATGAGTTACTAGTTTGCGTCGTGTTATTTGTACAGCAATTACGCTAAACAATGTCAGAGTAACCACAGTAGATATATTTCGTATAAAAGAAAAATTTCTGTTACTATAAAAAACAGAAATTACATATACCACTGAAAAGGCTACGTAAATTATTGATGTAATAATACTATTAGTATCAACTTTTTGTGGATATGCCTTGCCGTAGCAGCCACAATCAGTTTCCCACCCTCTTCTAACGAGGGCACTGTTTGTGATCAGAAAAGCAACGAATATCACGAGGGTGATGACCGCAGCCACCGGGAGGGAAATTCCAAGGAGAAGGATCAAGGCTAGGAATATTTCTCCCCATGAAAGGGCAATCCCAATGATGCGGACGCCCCGTCTGGGAATAATTCGTTGCTGGGTGAGGGTAGTTATGAAGCTCTCTAGCTGATCGATCTTGGCTAGGCCGGAGATGCCGAGAACGGCTGAAAAGTAGAGGCTAAGGGCGTCGCGTATGATGTTTGCCATGTTGGCCCTCCTCTTTGAGCTCATAACCTCTCACTGTATAAAGCAGCGAACCAGTTGGGCTTATGTTAGATGAGTCGATAGGTGGGTTCCCCGGAAGGGTTGAGGGCGAGTGTTGACATCGGAACCCGTTCAACCGGAAAACACTCCTGTGATAGACACATTTGAGTGTTTCTACTTGTAACCATATATGATCTCGGATGATCTCTACCGCGTCCCTTCGCCCCGCTGAGATCACGCGAGCCCGCTCTCCAAGTATTGTAGCGACAGCGAATTGCTGGCTATGATCCTGGTCGGGGAGTGTCGGGGGTGGGATGAGGAAACGGTGTTGCTGCGTTCCTGAGAGAGGCCCCTTCACTTGTTCCCAACCCCACTGCCTGGTATAATTAACTATCAGTAAGTAACTTTTAGTGATATCCTAATATAGGTCGCATCCGGATCAGCGTGAGCCCACTGTTTCAGCGAGATGGTCTCTAGCGCGCCCGTAACGGGATTGCGCACCTTGAACCCATCAGTGCCATAATGATTGCGCACTTGAGATAAAGTTTTACCCACACCTAAGTTCATGACCGTAGTAAAGGGCCCATCACTTGCCTCAACCGTGAATTTCGCTGCTACCGGCTTGCGTGTGCCTGTAGTCGAAGTGTTCTGCATGGCGACTCGTCTCCTTGCTTCCTTGGGAACGACTCAATCTCAGTCGTGGCTATCCTTCACGCTGATGTCACATCAACATGTAGCGTTGCATGTGTAGCACGGGCAATTAGCGAGGAGGTCCGTGCATTGTGCGTATATAGGCTGCCCGCTATCATCGCAATAGGGCTGACAGCTGTACTCTTCGCAGAAGGAACGCGTTCCTACATAAACTTTTTGACAGCTTATGTACGATTGCCCGCAGGGCGTACAGCAGGAGGCGGCGACAGGCGTTGCACGCAAGAGGGACAATGCCGCAGGGCCGAACGCAGCTAATCCTGCTGCAACCTTGCCGAATGTCCGGCGGGAGATCGGTTTCATCTGACTATTCCTTTCATAAAACAACAAAGTTGAATTTTTATAATATATATGGAATTTACCTCCTTATCTGCAATTTACCCCAGGCCGTTGATCACGCTGATGTATGCTCCCGATTGTGGTCGTTATTAGAGCGTTTTGGAAGGGGGATTTTCCGCCACTCTTATGGTCAATTTTTGCCATAAGAGTGGCGGAAATCGGCGCGTCACGGTTACTCGATGCGGTCGCAGAACTCGGTTGGCAGCCGCTGGGCTGAGCGTGGAGAGTTATTCCCGTGCTGCGCTGGTCAGCGTCAGACGGCCATCCCGTTCGAGCACCGGGAATGGGGTTGCCCAGTTCGGCGGGCAGTGCAACACTCTGCCACAAAGCCCACAGCTATCCCCCCCTGCTCGTACGCTGTCGGCGACAGATAGTCGAGCGCCGAGAGTCGGGGATGCATGTTGGGGAATCACTCGACGTAATTGAACAGCGCGAGGCACGCGACATTACGCGACGGGAATGATTGCCGGGCGAGCAGTCCGCATTCGAGTTGGCGAAAAAGCGCCTCGCCATCGCGTTGTCACTGAAGGCCATTGTCCTCCAAATGAAGCAGTCGCCCCTGCAGTCTATCTAAGCTGCATCCGCACTTCCCGCAGTCGTCGCCCGCAGAGCAGGCTGGTGTACTGGCTCCCTTGGTTCGAGTGGTGGATGATTCCTCTGCTCGGTTTCCGTCGCCACAGCGCCATCTCGACCGCTTCCACGACTAACCCCGTCCGCAGATGCTCCGCCATTCCCCAGCCCACCATGCGGCGATTGGAATTGGCCTCGTCTCAGCGGTCATCCCGATCGTCATCCCGCGCCCGCACCCCCACACGCGCCGCCACCACTTCCGGCAGCGCCAGCACCTTTGTCACCGTGCGCGCCGCGTAGTCTTCCCCATGATTCCCCTTGCGCTCGGTCAGGTGCGGGCTGCCCACGCGCAATGCCGCCGTCAGTGCCGCCGCGTCCGCCCCCGGGTACGCCACCGCGAGGTCGCGCGTCACCGCCCAGTCCACCCGCGACCGGTCGGCCTCCGGGTACCGCGCACACAGCCGCGCCGCCCGCTCCCGGTACTCCCTCGCCAACACGTCACTGCTCACACCCCCGCCCCCAGCGCGGGAAAGGGCCTCTGCCTCCCGCTCCGCCTTCGCCATGCCCTCCCGCATCGCCACCCGTGCCCCTGCCCGGGCCAGCGCCGCTTCCCCCGCCGGCGCACACCCGCCCCGTGCCTCCCGTAGCAACACGTAGGGCTGCAACCCGTCTCCACGCGCGTGTTCCGGCTTCCGATTGGTGAACCCTGCGAGCCTGCCGTAGTGCCCCGCCTCGGCACTACGCGGGTCGCCCCCGTACCGCCCCGCCAGCCCCCGTGCCGCCTCTGTTCCCACTTCCCGTGTCACCGGCCCCTCGCTCAGCCGCACCCACGCCTGGTGGTTGCCGGGGCTGGTCTCGGTCACCACCGCCGGGGATAGCCCATCCGTGACCATCCGCCCCAGGGCCTCGCGCTTCACGTCGTCCACCAGCATCAGGCCCCCTGGCTCGGCGGGACGCACGAAGATATCCGCCCCCTGCGCATTCATCGCCCGTAGCCACCCCACACGCGCTTCGATTTCCGCCGCGCTCCCCCGCCGCGTCAGCATCCCCCGCACGGGGTCACGTACCCCCACCTCGTACTCCCGGCACCCCATCGCCGCCAACTGCCCGTGCATCGCCTCTCGCGTCCGGTCGCGTGCCCCTTGCTCCATGGCTTCCCGGGTCTGCTCCCGCCGCACCGGTTCCCCGTCCGCCTCGCGCTCGCCATGCCCGTTGCCTCGGCCCCCGATGCCCCCCGTGCAGGCATGCTCTTCCTCGCGCTCCTGCCCCTGCTCCTCCCGCCGTGCATCCAGCCGTGCGCTCAGCCGCCCCCACGCGTACTCCTTGCCTAACTGGCTCCCCTTAAAGGCCGATTGCATTTCCCCGGTGTACCCTGCCAGCGCAAAGCTCGCCCCATGCACCCGCCCCGTGCTCGCCACGTTCCACTGTGCCTCCACCCCCAGCCCGCACAGGGCTTCGTCAAACCCTTCCCGTGTGCCGTCGCACTGGGCCACCGCCAGGTCAATGCGCACCGCCACCAGCAGCTTCGGCGGCACCTCCCCCACCCGCGCCGCCCGCGCCGCTTCGCCCCCGTCCAGCGCCACCGCTGGCCCGCGTTCCTGCCCCCGCTCGGGGTCGCGCGCGTGCGACAGGTGGTACTTCTCCTCTAACCCATACACCACCCCGTTGCTGCGCCACCGGTCGTTGCCGTCCGGCACGGTGCCCCCATCGAAGCGGATGCGGGAGGCGATCAGATGCACATGATCCCCCGCGTGTTGCACAACTACGTACGGCACATCCGCAAAGCCCATCGCCTGCAGGTAGTCCCGGCTGAACCCCGCCCACCCTTCGTCCGTGAGCTGCTCCCCGGCGGGCAGCCGCAAGGAGCAGTGATACACCGCGCGGGTGAGGTCGGGGTTCAGTTGCCGCAAGGCTCCGAACTCGGCGGCCAGTTCGCGGGGGCTGTGCCCCGCCATGTTCGTCTCGAGGATCCATGCCGCGTCGTGTCCCCGCTCGGCGCTGTCATCGCACACGTAGTTGAGCACCCCCCGAAAGCCGCGCCCGATGTGCGCTTTCTGGATCACCCCGCACCCCCCGGTTCCTCGCCCCCCGGCTCCTCCGGAGCCACCCCAAGCAGGGTCAGGCGCAGCGTGCGCACCTCCTCCGTGAGAGTCACGAGTAGTGCGTTCAGGTGGATAGAATCAGGAGCACCCGGAAGATGCCCCGCGTTCAGGTGTGCCGTTAACTGGTTCAGGTTGCTTGCCGTACGCGCCAGCGCCACCCATGCTTCCCGGTTCACCGCCGGCACTACCGCCGGGGGTGGGCGTTGCGCCAGCACCGCCTGGCGCACATACGCCCCCATCTCCTTGATCCCGGCGGCGTCGCGGCGTGCGTCCAGCGTCGCGTACTCCCCCGCGTGAACCCGCACACTGATCGTATGGGTGCGCTTCGCCATCGGCGGGTGGGGGGCGCGTGAACGTGACGAGAGTGTGGCAGGTATCTTCGTCGTGCTCTGCGTTGCCATGCTGCCCTCCGCGCCGTTACTCGTACCCGTGATGCCTGCCGTGGTCGCAAGCGAAGCGCTTCACATGTATGCATCACCCACGCCGCTCGAAATGGCACCTTTGTGCCACTTGCTGCGTCGGGGGCAAGCGAAGCGGTAGACATATGCTCCCGCTTTCGCGCTCCCGCGCCCGGGTGATCTCACTCCTTGTTCCGCGTATTATGTAGTGTACGAACACCGAACGCAAGGGCGTGAAGGTGGTTTAGCCCTTTATAGTTTTTGAGAAGTCTGGGAGCTATCATCCCCGTAAAGACGGCAGTTTCCCCACTCCCCGGCAGCGAGAGGCGTGACAATGACCACAAGAACCAGAAAGCTGTCCCTTCGCACGCTCGGGTGGTTGCTCCTCGCGCTTCCCCTTCTGCTCCTTGCCTGTAGCACCGTGCCGGGAACCGCGACTCCGGCGGTGACAATCCCCGCAGGGATTGCGACCCGCACAGCGCCCTCCCCCACGCCGGCGTTCGGGGTGCAACAATGTGGCACGGAGATCAGAACACGAATGTGGCCCGGTGAGGGTCGGGATGCCACCGCGCGCGATTGTCTCTGGCAGGCCTACCAGGCCGGTCAACCCGCGCAGTTCACTACCACGGCAATCACGGTTGAGGGTGACCCCATTACCTTTGCCGTCACCGTGGTGGGGCCGGGATGGATCACCATCATCGTGAATAGCGCGGACAAGTTCGGGGTGCAGGGAACCTTCCAGCATCGCTGCGGGCTGATGGAGCGGCAACCTGCTCAATCAGGGGTGGCCAGCGACCCGGCAGGCTTTCGGCTCAGCAACTGCGACGACGCTGGGCAGGGCTTTGTCACCGATACCGGCTACCTATACATCCCGTGAATCCCCCTTCCCCGGAGGAGGGAATTGAATGTCAGAAACCGCGATTGCTCTCTCGGTCACGGTGCTCACGCTCCTCGGCATCGGCATTGGGTGTGCCGCCGCATGGGCGCGTCGTCACGGCAACGTCCTGCGCGCCCATCGCCTCCGCCTCACCCTGCCAGCATTCTTCTTCGCTTGCGCCCTGCTTAACGCGAGCCACTCGTGGCAACACCCTTTCCAACGCCTCATTGGCGTGCTACTTGGTGGTGCCTTCGCCGTGGTTTGGGTCGTCACTGAGCGGCGCGGGTCCCGGCGTACTTGGCATCCCGTGGGCACGGCACGACTATGAGACGCATTGCGTGGCTGGCGCTTGTGGTTGCACTCCCCCTCACCGCGTGTGCGTCCTCCCCGCGTCCGCCTTCCCAAGTGTTTGTGCCTCCCACCCCGGATGCGTACGGCGTGATCCAATGTATGCAGAACACTGACTGCTTCTGGCGCATTTATCAGCGGTGTGCAGGCGGCGCGGCAGCGCGCGTGGATGTACTCTTCGCGCAATCAACCGATGGCAACGGCAACGTGGTGCGGCGCTGGCGTACTCTCTCTAGCGGTGCTTCGGGCACCCCTTGCATTGTGGACGTGTTCGAGCAGGTGACGGTTGAGCAGCGCAACGGCGTCGGTGGCGGTGCCCCCGGTGCAATCTATGGCTGTACGCAGGTGACGCGCGACGCCATGGGCGCGTTGCATCTCGCCGATTGCCATGAGGGCGGGAGTACCCTTCCAGACATCGCTGTGGCGGTGCATGGGTAATGCTGCTGCTGACGCCCCCACGTCACCGGCGGGTGTCGGGGGGTGTCGGGGGTCCGGGGGTGTGCCCCCGGCAAGGCGGGCAAGCGAAGCGCCGCACATGCCTTGCTCCCTACCCGGCGGCACAGCCACACCCCCACGACACCCGGCGCTCGCGTGGGTGGGGCTGCCCGCCCTTTCGCGCCCCCGCCCGCCCTTTCGCGCCCCCGCGCCGCTGTGATCCCCGCTCTCCCCGAACGGACCGCGATTATCTGGCAGGGGTACCTGATGCGGAGAGTGCAATGGCGAACTGCCACGGCCCGACTACGGTGCGCACCGGGACGAATTGCTGCGTTACCACATCGGGTCGCATCCAGGTGAGCGTGGCGATTACCAGGTGCAGGGCGTGGGCCTGGGGAGCAAGCGCCGGGGTACCGCGATATGCCAGCCGCCACTGCCAATCATTACCTGCGCCCTCCCCCGTGCTCCCATACGCATGGCAGTGATACGAGTTGTCATGATCATCGGTCACTGCGAGAGTGAGTGCCGGGGTGGCATTAATGAAGGGTACGGCACCGTGCGACTGTGCCTGAAATGTAATCACCCATCCCGCCGTATAAACCTCCACCGCGAGCGCGAGGAGTTCCACGCCGGCGTGCCTTTGCATCTGGGCGACCGGTAGTACTGTCACGAGCTTATCGAGCCGTGCCTGCCGGGGCAGAACCACAATTGACAATGAGCGGTCGTCGGTCATGCTTCCCTTTATTTTCCCCAAAGCCAATCAACGAATCTTTGCCATCCTGTCCGTGCCAAGGGCAATGTTCCCTCCTGTGCCGTCTCGTCAGTACTGTTTGGAAGTTCGTCTTCGTGTAGCGTCTGTGTTTCCCCCCGTTGGCTATCGCGGGTGTTGACCGTTGCCTCTTCTTTGCGATCAAGCATGACAGGGAGGAGACGTTGCGCCATTTGCAAGAGCACATGAAGTTCTTGAATCTCGCGGTCGCGCGCGATAAGGCGATCACGCAGAAACACAAGTTCGCCTGTAAGGACTCCTACCTCCGCCCTCAGCACTTCCACAGCGATGGAAGGCTCTAGCTCTTCGGCTGTTCTCTCAACTGATGGTGCCCGAGACGGTGTCATACCTTCCTGCGACACCGGGGTACGACGGTCGTACCCCGGTGTCGCATCTCGGGGTACGACAACATACCACTGCCCATCTGGTCCCTTGTGGGCAGGGATGGTTTTCCGCTCAACCCGTTTGCGAAGGGCAGTCTTCGTCATGTCGAGGGCGCGTGCCGCCTCACCAATGGGGAGACCGTCTCGCCATGTTGTCGCATCGCCGTCGCAGCCTGCTGTCGCATGTGTCGCATCTGTGTCGTACGACACGGTCGCAGGTTTGACTTGCCGATAGGACATGCTTGTCGTCGTCATCCTGGCCCCTCGTTCCTTGACAAGAGGTGTACGTACACCTGTCTAGCATGCCACGTTACGCTGTTTGCGGCAAGGGCATCACCTGCGGCACTCGCATATCGGGTGAGGATATGGTATTGATGCGATGATGCGACTATGTGAAAGGATCGAGGCCGGGATGTCCCATAGCGATGCACAAGCAAATATCCTTACCCCCTCCACGGGCCGCGATAGCGTGCAGGCTCCTCGTCTTATTCCGCCCGCACTTCGCACACATTCGGGAATTGCGCACTATCCGGGGGTCCTTGATGGTGAGGCGGTGATCGAAGGGACGCGCATTCCCGTACGCACGGTCGTGCTCATGGCACAGGCGGGTTTTGACGCGCCGCAGATTGTGGCGGACCTCCCCACGCTCACCGTCGAGGATGTCGCGGTCGCGCTCATGTACTACCACCACCATCACGACGAGATCACTGCGGCGATTGCCGCCGACGCGCATGCCGACGACGAACTCGTGTAGTGTTCCCGGTGATGCCCCAACGGGTTTTGTACCTTGACGAGTGCATGCCTCATAGCGTGATCCCCGCCCTTGTTGGGCGCGGGTACACCGTTGAGACCGCCCAAGCGCAGGGCACGCAAGCGGCTACCGACGAGGCGCAACTACGCTTCGCCACCGCGCGCGGCTGGGTCGTCCTCACCACCAATCGCGACCACTTCGTTGGCCGCCATCGGGAATTTCAAGCACGCGGTGATGGGCATGCGGGCATTCTTTCCGTACCACAGGATGATCGGAACCGCCCGCGATTCGCGGTGCGCTGCGCGCTCCTCGCCGCGTGGGCCTTTCTGCCACCCGGCCCTGCAAATCGCCTTTTCCGGTGGGGGGAACTGCAGATGCTGCTCCACGGGCGATTTTCTCTGCCGGGATTCACCAACGACGAAATTGCCCTCGCGCTCGGCAATCTCCCCCCGCCTGCCCCGTAAGCGCGCGAAGCCGATAATGCCAGGGTTGTCCCCCGCAAAGGTGGTGTACATTCGCCTGCAAAACCCGTATAGTGACAGGTACTTTCCGCCGTCCCCGATTGTGAAGGGCAACGGCGGCGCCCATCGGCTGACTACCGGTGAGCACAACGAGAGTCGCCCGCGAACGGCAAATTCGCGGGCGACTATGATAGGTGCGGTGTACACCCTAAGTTAGGCACACCGTACCGCATGTGAGTGCGCTTTGTCAACGGGTACACGCAAAACCGCGTTGATACACAGTGCACCGGACAGGAGTGCCGGTATGGTCTGTGCCATCGCTGCCCCCGCTGCCCCCCCCCACGCAAGCGAAGCGCTTGCCGTTGTCGGTTTCACCCAGGTACCGAACACCGTGGTCGTGAACACTGCGCTCTCACGCGACGCCCGCTTTCTCTACA
>JAABUO010003305.1_pt1 | contig 19240 bp, 15 predicted proteins | sample 5559291 | NCBI WGS metagenome assembly JAABUO01 (sample SAMN10711878, study PRJNA513372) | rock metagenome | isolation source: Antarctica rocks | place: Antarctica: Victoria Land, Finger Mt sud
CTTGATGCCCATATTGGCCAGTTCCCCCTGGATGATCTCGTCGGCCGCCAGGATGGCCGGGGAGTTGCTGGAGAGGAGCGTGAACGGGCCCGTAACGTGATTGGCGCTCAGGATGCGCTGGGCGTCGTTCGGGTTGTACTGGGGCGTCAGACTCTTGGTCGCGGGATCGTAGTACGGCACGTTGGAACCCAACGGGCTGGATGCCGGGACCCCAAGGCCGTTGAGCGCCACCTGGATCAGGGCGTTGCGGTCCACCGCCTCGGCGATGGCCTTGCGCACCTCGACCTTGTCGAACGGCGCCTGCGACGTCTTGAACCCTAAGCTAACCAGGAACTGGCCCAGCACGCGGTACTGCTGAATGCTGCTGTTCCCTTTTAAGCGATTAACCTGGCTGCCGGCGACCTGCGAGATGTCGACGCCGCCCGAAAGTAACTCACTCACGGCGGTCGAGTCGCTTACGATCGGCTTTAGCACGATCTTGTCCAGGTAGGCCGGACCGTTATGCTGCGCCCAGGGGGTTTCCCAGGTATGCAGGGGGTTCTTTACCAGCGTAATCTGGGTGCCGCCGGACGCGTAGGTCTGGACCTTGAAGGGGCCGGTGCCGATGGGGTACTGGCAGAACTTGGTCGCGCCTTCCTTTTTGAGCGCGATGGGGTCGACGATGCCCAATGAGTCGTTGGCCAGATTCGGCAGCGCGGGCCGGAAAGGGGTGGCGAAGACCAGTGTGACCTGGTACGTGCTGTCTACCGTCACGGAGCGCAGCGGGCCGAGGAAGCTGGACATGCCGGCTGTCTGACCGACAGGGCCGAGCACGCGCTGTAGATTGAACTTGACGACGCTGGCGTCGAAAGGGTCGCCATTGGAGAATGTCACGCCGTGGCGCAGTTGGAAGGTCATCCAACGGCCGCCGTGGCTGAACGACCAACTCGTCGCCAAATCGGGACGGGCGATACCCCGGCCATCAAGCAGCACCAGGTTGTCGAAGGTTGGGTAATCGGCCAGTCCTTCCGCCGATGTCGGGGCGATCAGGGGATCGATGCAGGTTGGCATATTGATGTCGCGGTAGTTGATGGTCCCGCCACTGGCCGGCGCGGCCGGCGTCCGGGGTTGATGCTGGGCGAGCGCCGCTGGCGCGGACGCCGCGGCCGTTAGGGCGGTCAAAATCACGGCCGAGGCCGTGACCCTGGAGACGCGCGCTCGTTGCTTTCGGATAGGGCGCATGATGTTTTCCTTCACTACTCCATACTCCATGTGACTCAACTGGTGTGCTCCACTCCGCTGGACCTTACCGCTCTCTCTTGCCGGCGTACCCCCTTATGTCCATGTCATTGCGACCACTGCCGCGGATCGATCGCGTTGCTCAACGCGTCCCCGAGGAGATTGACTCCAAGGACTGAAATGATGATGGCAAGGCCGGGGAAGGTCACCTCTTGCCATGACTGGAACATGTGCTCGTAGCCGTTGCTCAAGAGCGTGCCCCAGTCCGAGGTAGGCAGCTGCGTCCCCAGGCCCAGGAAGCTCAACGCCGCCGTGGCGAGGATCGCCGAACCGAGGTTCAACGTCGCGAGCACGATGAGGGGATCTATGATGTTCGGCAGGATATGGCGGATCAGGATGTGCGCGTTCCCGGCGCCCTCCGCCCGGCTCGCCTCCACGTACTCCAGTTCGCGCGCCCGCAAGGTCGACCCGCGAGCGATGCGGGCGAACCCCGGAATCAAGGCGACGCCCACGGCGATGACGGAGGAGGTGAGGCTGGGACCCAAAATAGCGACGATACCGATAGCCAGGAGGATGCCCGGAAAAGCCAGCAAACAATCCATGAAGCGCATGATGACGTCGTCGACGAGATGGCCCGCGTACCCCGCGATCAGGCCAAGGGGTCCTCCTATCCCCAGGGCGATGGCCACCACGCCCAGACCTGCCGGGAGAGAGATGCGGCTGCCGTAGATAACGCGGGACCACATGTCGCGGCCCAGGTAGTCCGTGCCGAGCCAATGCGCCGCGGAACTGCCCTGGTTGAGCGCGCTGAAGTCGAAGGCGTTCGGCGGATACCGCGCGATCAACGGCGCTATCAGAGCCACGATGACCATAAGCCCGAAAAGCGCCGCGCCGACGATCGCGCTTGGGTCCGACAGCAGCCGCTGCATGATTTGGCGCGTGAACGTGCTGCGGCGCTCACTCAGGACTTGTCCGGCGACTGATTCGCTTACCTCAACTGCTTCCATACACGGGCCTCATGAAGACTAGCAGGGTTATCTTAAAGAACGCGATAGCGGGACTTATGAATAGTGAATCCGGGGATCGAGGAAGGCATACGAGATATCGACGAGCAGATTCGCGCCGATCAGGATGACGGCGAAGAAAAAAGTCGTCCCCTGGATGACCGGGAAATCACGGTTGGTCACCGCGGTTACGGCCAGCGTACCCAGGCCGGGCCAGGCAAAAACGTTCTCCAGGATGACGGCGCCGCCCAGGAGACCGCCCAGGGTGAGGCCAAAGATCGTCACCACCGGGATGAGCGTGTTGCGCATGACGTGCTTATACATCACGGCGCGGTCGCGTATGCCCTTCGCCCGCGCCGTGCGCACGTACTCGCGGCCCAGGACATCCACCATCGAGGAGCGAACCAGCCGGGTGAGCGTCGCGGTGATCACCGTCGCCAACGTCACCGAGGGCAGGACCGCATTGGCGATCCCGCCGGTCCCCGCGACCGGGAGCCAGCCAAGCTTGACCCCGAAGACGACGGCCAGCATGGTCCCGAGCCAGAAGTCGGGGACGGAGATACCGAGGACGGCGAGGCCGGTGACGATGGTGCCCGAGAGGCGGCGGTTGTGTGTGGCGGAGAATATGCCGGTGATGACGCCAAAGATCGTGGCCAACGCCATGGCGCTCACCGCCAACTCCGCCGTGTAGGGGAAGCGGTCCCAAATCTCCTGCATCACGGGCTGATGGGAGATGATAGACGTGCCAAAATCCAGACGAACGGCGTGCGTCACGAACGTCCAGTACTGTACGGGGAGGGGCTGGTCCAGCCCGAGGTGATGGCGCAACGCCTGGATGTCCGCCGGATGCCCACGCCCGAAAAGCATCACCTGGGCGGGATCACCGGGAATCAGGTGGATCGAAATGAAGACCAGCGTCAACACGCCCCAGAGCACGGGGATCGAGATCAAGACCCGCCGGACGATATAGGTAATCATCTACTTTTCCCACAGATATCGTATTCGTAGCGACGCTGCAACGGGGGAGCCCCAAAAACATGGACTCTTGTTGCAGGATCATACGACGGAACGCGGTCGTTTGTCAAGTAGCAGCCCAATGTGCACAGGGTCATGTAGTTCTCATGGCGACGGCACGGCCCTCACCCCCAACCCCTCTCCCTGACGCGGGAGAGGGGAGCCGCCTGTCGTGGCGCGTGGCGCCACCCTCGCCCCTTGAGGGAGAGCCGGGTGGGCTGTCGGAGCGCAGCGGAGAGAGACCAATCCGCATGGGGTGGGGGTGAGGAGGAAAAGTACGTGGCCCTGCCAATGTGGGGGCTACTTGACAGCGCCACGCTTGCCCGCTAAGATGGCAAATAATGGAATACTAATCCATGATTTCTAGTTTCTCGCACCGCTATCTATGAAAGGGTTGATCGGTACATGGGCGAAAAGGGCGATAGCGTGCGGGTCGTCATCACCAGCCCGCTTGACGATAGCCTGATCCAGGCTATCGCCGCGACCGATCCGCGCCTGGATGTGGTCTACGAACGCGATCTCGTGCCCGTCCCGCGCTATCCCGCCGATCACACCCTGCCGTCGATCGCTTCGCCCCGCGCGCGTGCCCGCTGGGAGCGCCTGTTGGAGGAGGCGGATGTCCTGTTTGATTTTGGCCCGCGCGACCTGACGGAGCGACTGCCGTCGTGGCCGCGCCTGCGCTGGATACAGGCGACCAGCGCGGGCGTGGGGCAGTTCGCGGTACGCACAGGCTTGACGCGGAGTCCAATCGTCGTCACCACGGCCAGCGGCGTGCACGCCCGTCCCCTGGCCGAATTTGTCTTGATGGCGATGCTGATGTTCGAGAAAGGGGCCTTCCGTCTGTTCGCCGATCAGCGTGAGCGCCGTTGGGAGCGGTATGCCGGCGGGGAGATCGCCGGCAAAACGGTGGGCGTCGTGGGCGCCGGACGTATCGGCCGCGAGGTGGCGCGCGTGGCGCGCGCGCTCGACGCGCGCGCCGTTGGGGTAGTGCGTGCGCTCGACGGACGAGGGGCGGCGGATCTCGGCATGGACGCGCTATTCCCCGTCGAGCGCATCGACGACGTGCTGCCGGCGGTCGATTACCTCGTGCTCTGCCTCCCGCACACGGCCGATACGTACCAGCTGCTCTCCGCCGCGCGCTTGGCGTTGCTCAAGCCCGAGGCGGTCTTGATCAACGTGGCGCGGGGGGCCGTGGTGGACGAGGAGGCGTTGACCGCGATGCTGCAGTCTGGCCGGCTGCGCGGCGCCGCGCTCGATGTGTTCGCGCGCGAACCATTGCCCCCGGAGAGTCCCTTGTGGGGCTTACCGAACGTGTTGATCAGCCCTCACTCAGCCAGTACGGCGAGCGGCGAGAATCAAAAGATCGTCGACTTGTTTCGCGAGAACCTGCGCCGCTACCTGGATGGTCAGCCCCTGCGCAACGTCCTCGACAAATGCCTCCTCTATTGAACAATGACGTGGGATGTGGAAGGAATCATCAATGGCTGATGATGGACCGGACGCCAATTACCAGGTCCGCGCACTGGCGCGCGGGCTGGCTGTATTGGCCTGTTTCACCCCAGAAAAGACGCGCTATACCTTGATGGAGTTGAGCAAGCAGGTCAACGTGCCAAAAGGGACGCTGTACCGCTTGCTGGAAAGCCTGTGCTCCGCCGAGTTCCTGGAGCAGGACGCGGCGGGCGCGTATACCCTCGGCATCACCGCCTTCGAGGTCGGGGCGGCCTACCTGGCGCACCTGGACTTTCCCCAGAACGCGCGCGCCGCGCTGGAAACGTTGGCGTCGACGTGTGGCGAAACGGCTAGCCTGGGTGTGTTGAGTAAGGGCGAGGTGGTCTATATCGCCATCGAGCACGCCCAGCGCGAGATCGGCATCCAGTCGCAGATCGGGACGCGTCACCCCACGCATTGCACCGCCCTCGGCAAAGTCTTGCTGGCTGATCTCCCCGACGACGACGTCGCCGTGTTGATGGAGCAGGCCGGCATGCCGGGCTTAACCGAGCACACCATCACGTCGGCCGATGCGTTGCTGGCCGAATTGCATCAGGTGCGGCAGCGCGGTTACGCCATCGACAACGAGGAACGCGCCTACGGCGTCAAGTGCATCGCCGCGCCGATCCACGACCACGGCGGACGGGTCGTCGGGGCCATCAGTGTGTCCGGCCCCGCCTTCAGGGTCAACGCCGGCACGCTGCCCGACCTCATCGCCGCCGTGGTCACGGCCGCCGCGGCTGTGTCGCGACGACAAGGGTACCGCCAGTCCGCGCGGGAGGCGGTCACGGCCCTCACCCCCAACCCCTCTCCCTGACGCGGGAGAGGGGTTGGGGGTGAGGGGGAATATGGAGGGATACAGCATGAGTCAGAGCAAGCTCAGGGTAGGGGTTCTCGGCGCGGGAGCGTGGGCGCAATTCGCCCACATCCCCGGTTGGCAGCGCGACCCGCGCTGCGAGGTCGTCGCCCTCTGTGACGTGGACGTCGCGCGGGCGCGCGACTTCGGCCAGCAGTTCGCTATCCCCGAGGTCACGGACGATTGGCAGGCGCTCGTTTCACGGCCTGATATCGATGTCATCGATGTCGTGACGCCTTCGCACACGCACTTCGAGTTGGCCTGGGCCGCCCTCGAGGCCGGCAAGCACGTCCTCTGCGAGAAGCCCGTCGCCTTCGATTTCCGTGAGACGCAGCGCGCGGCTGATCTGGCCCGTCGCAAGGGGCTCAAGACCAAACTTGGCTTCACCTTTCGCTACAGCCCAGGCGTGCAGTACGCCAAGTCGCTCATCGACGAGGGGTTCGTAGGCGCGCCGTTCATCTTCAATGGCTACGAGCAGAACTCGCAGTGGCTGGACCCGCATAATCCGCTGCGCCAGGTCGACCCCGACGCGGACCAGTCGGTCCTCCAGACCTCGTCGCTGGAAGGGTACGGCGCGCCGATCATCGACATCGGGCACTGGTGGGTCGGCGCCGACTACGCGCGCGTGACCGGCGTCATGCGCAACTTCATTCCCGAGCGCATGGTGCGCGCCACCGGGCGAATGATGCGCATGAATATCGACGACGGCGACATCTATATCGGCGAGTACACCAACGGCGCGATCGGCTCGATCCAGACGAGCTTCGTCACCGTGGGCAATTATCCGGGCATCGAAGCGCGCCTCTATGGCAGCGAGGGCGCCATTATCTGCCGCCTCGTCGAGGAATTCGGTGTCGCCGAGACGATCAAGATCGCGCGGCCCGATGCGGTCGAGTTCAAGGAGATGGAGATCCCGCAGCGCTTCTATCCCGAGGGGGGCGGCCCGCGCGAGTCCTGGCGCTCGCTCTTCTACGCCAACCTGGTCAAGGATTTCATCGGGGAGATCCTGGACGGCGGCGACCGCAACCAGGGCAACTTCGACGACGGCGCCTGGGTCCAGGAGACCATCAACGCGGTGGAGTTGTCACACCACGAGCGGCGGTGGGTCGACCTGCCGCTGCCGCGCTAGGACGAGGCGACGTAGCGATGGAACAGACGGATTCTGAACGGCGCGCCCCCGCCCTGGGCGCCTGGCTCGACGACTTCTTCGACGCGTACTACCGGCGGCGGCCGGTCAACGCGACGTTTACCGGCGTGCACCACTTCGACGACCGCTGGCCCGACTACTCAGCGCGGGGGATGGACGAGACGGTTTCCGAGATGGGCACGCTGCTGCGTCGCCTGCGCGCACTGCCGCCCGAAACGCTGACGGCGGCGGAGGCGCTGGACCGGCGTCTGGCCGAGGGCTTCCTGGAGATCCAGTCGTGGGAATATAGCTCGACCCACTTCCACCGCGGCAATCCTAGCCTCTACATCGGCGAGGCCGTGTTCGGCGTCATGGCGCTGTTCCTCCGCCCCTTTGCCCCCCTGGCGCAACGGGTCGACAGCGCCATCGCCCGCCTGACGGTGCTGCCGGCGTTGCTGGAGCAGGGGCGCGACAACGTGCGCCAGGCGCCGCTTGCCTGGACCGAGCGCGCCATCCGCGAATGCGCGGGAACACTGGTCTTCTTGCGGGACGGCGTGGACATCCTGATCGCCGACGAGACTATCGCCGATCGCCGCCTGCGCGCCGCCGCCGACACGGCGGCGACGGCCGTCGCCGCCTACCAGCGCTACCTGGAGACCGAATTGCGCCGGCGCCCGACCGATGGATATGCCTGCGGTGAGGAGGCGTTCGCGCTGCTGCTGCGCCAGGGCCACGCGCTCGATCGCGACGCCGGCTCCATCGCCGCCTACGCCGAGGAGCAGATGTCCGTGTGCGCGGCCTACTTAGACGCGCACGCGGCCGATGTCGGGGCAGACTCTCCCCGCGAGGCGCTGGCGCGGCTGGACGACGCGCATCCCACGGCCGCGGGCTACTACGCGCGCTACGGCGAGTTGTGGGACGCCGCCCGCGCCGTCGCCGAACAGCGCCGGCTGCTCACTTGGCCCGACTTCCCGATCCGCTACATCCCGCGCCCGCGCTGGGCGCGCGCCGCCGCGCCGGCCCTCTACTTTCTGTTCTACCGCTCGCCGGCCCCGTTCGATGACGTACGGCCGCTGGACTACCTGGTCGCGCCGCTTGAGCCGGAAGCGTCTTTGCCGGAGCAAGAGCGCCTGTTGCGCATGACCAACGATAGCGTGATCAAGCTCAATCACGTCGTGCACCACGGTGGCATCGGGCACCACGCGCAGAACTACCACGCCGCGCGCGCCGTATCGCGCATCGGACAGGTGGCGGCGGTCGACTGCGCCGCGCGCATCGGTATGTTTTGCGGCGGCACGATGGCCGAAGGCTGGGCCTGCTACGCCACCGACTTGATGGACGAGGCCGGCTTCCTGACCCCGCTGGAACACTACGAGGGCTATCAGGCGCGCCTGCGCATGGCCGCGCGCGCGCTGGTCGACGTCGGGCTCCATTGCGGCCGCTACAGCGTCGACGAGGCGGTCGCCATCTACCGCGACCGCGTCGGTATGTCGCCTGAGGCCAGCCAGGCCGAGGTGGTCAAGAACAGCATGTTCCCCGGCGCGGCGGTCATCTATCTGATGGGCACCGGCGCGATCCACGAGCTTCGCCGCGACCTTGCCGCGCGTGCGGCGCGGCGCGGCGACGCGTTCGATCTATGCGGCTTTCATGACCGTTTCCTGTCGTATGGGTCGGTCCCCGTGTCGTTGATCGGCGCGGCAATGAGAAAGGAGAACGACGATGTTACCGCTCAGTGACACCACGCTCGCGTACGGGGAGGACATGGCGCGCGCGCTGCTCGGCGTCGACGCGCTCTACCGCGCACTGGCGCCGCAGGGTGAGCAGGACGACGGGCTGGTCGTGGTCAACATGGCGCCCGATCACCAGCCCGAGCGCTTCGCGACGTACGCCGGCGCGCGGGCGCGTCTGGCCGAGTTGGCGCGCCGGGCCGAGGCGCTGCCGGAGCCGGACCGGCGCGTCTATTACGGCCAGCTGTGCGACTCGACGCTGGCCCTCGTCGAATGGCGCGAACACGGTCTATCATTCACCGATCAACTCAGCCGCTTCCTGCACGTCCCGGCGCGGCCGGTTTCGGACGAGGAATTGGACGCGTTGCGTGGCGAGATGCGCGCCCTGCTCACGAGCATGGGGTACGACGGCGATCTAGCGGCGCAGTGCGCGGCCTGGGAGGGGCGCACGCGCGTCCCGCGCGACGAGGTCGCCGGTGTGCTGGACGAATTGCTCGTCGAAGCGTGGGACCGGGCCGCGGCGCGGATGGACCTGCCCGCGCCGCGCGCGGACGGCATGCGTGTGAGCACGGTGTCCGGCGTCGCCTTCAACGCGCGCTGCGACTACCTGAGGCGTACCGTCGAGCTGAACATCGACCCCGTGCTCACGCACCCGGCCCTGAAACACCTGGCCGTCCACGAGTGCTATCCCGGCCACTACGTGCAATTTAAGCTGCGGGAGACCTGGTACAAGGACGGTACGGCGCCGGCCGACGGCCTGCTCTCGGTGGTCAACTCAGCCAGTTCCTGCACGTTCGAGGGCATCGCCGACAACGGCCTGCGCGTGCTGGACTGGTTGGACGGCGACGACGACCGTTTCGCCGCCCTGATGTCGCGCTACCGTTCGGGGATCGGCACGGGCGCCGCGTGGCGTTTGCACGCCCTGGGCTGGTCCGCGGAACGCGTGACCGCGTGGTTGAGCGGCGAGTCACTGGTCGGCGGCGATGGGTGGGCCGCCAACCGCATGCGCTTCATTGCCGCGCCGCACCGCGCCGTGCTGATCTGGTCCTATTGGTGGGGCGAGGCCTGCGTCGCCCCTGCCTGGGAACGCGTGCCAACCGAACGGCGCGGAGAGTTCCTGCGCTTCCTCTATGGCCGCATGCATTCGCCCCAAACCGTGGACAGCTTCGACGCCTGACGCATAATGACGAAACACGGCGCCGAGGATCATGTAACGGGGAGGGTAGAGGGTGATGGGACAGTTTCAGCCGCTGGCGCGCGGCGTGTGGGGTATTCTGGCGACACCGTTCCGTGGCGATGACCTCGCCGTCGACACGGAGTCGATCGAACGATTGGTCGGCCTCTATCGCACGGCAGGGGCGCGCGGCGTCGTCGCCCTCGGCGTTCTGGGTGAGGCGGCGCGCCTGAGTAGCGCCGAGCGCCGTCTGGTACTGCGGACCGTGGTCGACGCTGCCGCGGGGCTGCCGGTCGTCGCCGGAATGTCGGCCACATCGACCGCGCCGGCGATGGAAGAGGCTGGCTACGCGGCCGAGGCCGGGGCGCACGCCGTGATGGTCTTGGTCAATGGGGGCGACGCGGAGCGTCTGTCCGCGCATCTGCAACGGATAGCGCTGTCGTGCGGCCTGGGGATCGTGCTGCAAGATCACCCGACGACGACCGGCGTGACCATCGCGCCGAGCAGCCTGGCGCGGGCCGTCCGCGACTCCGGCGTGGTCGTCGCCGTCAAGGCCGAAGCGCCGCCGACGGCCCCGACCATCGCCGCCGTGGCCGCGGAGGTCGAGGTCCCGGTCTTCGGCGGTTTGGGGGGCGTCGGTCTGCTCGACGAGTTGCTCGCGGGTTCGGTGGGGGCGATGACCGGGTTCGCCGTCCCCGAAGCGCTGATAGCGACCGTCGGCGCGTGGCAACGCGCGGGCTACGAGGCGGCGCGCGACGCGTACCTGCCCTGGCTGCCGCTGGTCCTATTCGAGTCGCAAGACAAAGTTAGCCTGGCGCTGCGCAAAGAGATACTGCGGCGACGGGGGCTCATCGCCGAGGCTCATGTGCGCGCTCCCGGCCTGGCGATGCCGGCGTCGCTCTACCGCGCCCTGGACGCCCACCTCGGCGCGGTGGATATGCCGTCCGCGGGGTAGCCTCAAGGCGCCGGGTTTAGAATTCTTACTGGACGATCGACTAGCCTGCCTTAGTCATGACCACCCGTGGTGAATAATTCAAGCTAGTATCCCTCGACGGACAGGAGTCTAGAGGGCGCGCAGGATGATCGTGGCGTTGTGGCCGCCGAGGCCGATGCTGTTGGAGACGGCGACGCGCACCTTTTGCTCGCGCGCTGTGTGCGGCACGTAGTCGAGGTCGCACTCGGGGTCGGGCGTCTCCAGGTTGATCGTCGGTGGGATCACGCCGTGCCGGATTACCAGCGCGCAGATGGCCCCTTCGAGCGCGCCCGAGGCGCCCATCATGTGGCCGGTCATCGACTTGGTCGAGCTGACGGCCAACGCGTAGGCGCGCGGACCAAAAACGCGCTTGATGGCGTGCGTCTCCACGCGGTCGTTGAGCGGCGTGCCGGTGCCGTGCGCGTTGATGTAGTCGACCTCATCGGGGTTCAGGGCCGCCGAGTGCAGCGCGCGGCTCATGGCGCGCGCCGCGCCCTCGCCGTCCTCGGCCTGTGCGAACATGTGGAAGGCGTCGTTGGTGGCGCCGTAGCCGACGACCTCGGCGTAGATGTGGGCGTCGCGGGCGCGCGCGTGCTCCAACTCTTCCAGGATCAACACGGCCGCCGCCTCGGAAATGACGAAGCCGCCGCGGTCCTTGTCGAAGGGGCGCGAGGCCCTTGCGGGATGCTCGTTGTCGGAGGCGAGACCCTTCATGTTGATGAAGCCGGCCAGCGTAATAGGTAGCACGACCGTGTCGGTCCCGCCCGCGATCACGATATCGGCGTCGCCGCGCGCGATCGTGTGCATGGCCTCGCCGATAGCGTGGCCCCCGGTGGCGCAGGCCGAGACCGTGGAGAAGTTCGGGCCCGCCGCGCCGGTCTCAATGGCGATGTGGCCCGTCGCGGCGTCGGCCAGGAAGTTGGGCAGGAAGAACGGGTTGACGCGGTCGGGTCCGCGCGTCTCCAGCGTGTGTTGCGCGTTGAGCAGCGTCTGCACGCCGCCCGCCGCCGAACCCACGATGACGCCGACGCGGTCACGGTTCTCCGCCGTCACGGTGACATTGGCGTCGGCCAGCGCTTCTTGCGCCGCGACGACGGCGAACTGGACATGGCGGTCCATGTGCCGCGCCCGCTTGGGGTCGACGCGCCCGGCGATGCTGAACCCCTTGACCTCGCCGGCGATCTGGACCTCGTAGGGCGAGGGATCGAACAGGGTGATGCGCCCGATGCCCGAGCGCCCATGGAGCAGGGCGTCCCACGCCGCCGGCATGGTCGTGCCGACGGGGCAGACGGCGCCGAGGCCGGTGACGACGACGCGGCGGCTCATGCCCGGCGCTCTTCCTGCTTGTCTTCGGCCGGCGTGCCCGGCGCATTATGTCCGGCGACGGGCAAGTGCTCGGCGATAAACTCCTGGACGTTGAGCGTCTTGACGTCGTCGCTGATGCGCCTGATGAGCCCGGAGAGGACCTTGCCGGGGCCGATTTCGATGAAGGTATGGCCGCCGCCGTTGACCATCTCGGCCACGGAGTGCGTCCAGTTGACCGGCTTGACCACGTTGTCGGCCAGTTCGCGCCGCAGCTCCTCGGCCGTGCGCAGCACCTGGCCGCCGATGTTAGCCACCACGGGGATGACGGGGTCGCGCAACGGCACATGCGCCAGGGCTTCGATTAACCCGCTTTTAGCGCCGTTCATGAGCGGGGAGTGCGAGGCGATGCTGATGCGCAGCATCTGCACGCGGCGGGCGCCCTCGGCCCTGGCCAGGTCGACGGCGCGCTGCAGCGCCGCGAATTCGCCGGAGATGACGTTCTGCTTGGGTGAATTGAGATTGGCCAACACGACCTCGCCGGCTTCGCGCGCCCGCGCCACGATACCCTCGATCGTCGCCACGTCGAGCCCGATCACGGCGGCCATGCCGCCGGGGCGTTTCTCGGCCGTTTCCTTCATCAGCCGGCCGCGCTCGCGCACGATGCGTAGGGCGTCGGAGAAATCGAGCGCGTTGGCGGCCACCAGCGCCGCGTACTCGCCGAGCGAGTGCCCCGCCACGTAGATCGGCTCCAAGCGCTGGCCCATCCCCGCCAGGCGCTCACGCAGCGCCTCCAGTCCGGCGATACTCACCGTCAGGATAGCGGGTTGAGCGTTGATGGTGTCCTCGAGCTCGGCGTCGGGGCCTTCGAAGCACAACTGGGAGAGCGGGAAATCCAGAATACGGTCGGCCTCATCGAAGATGGCGCGAGCGGCCGGCGAACTGTCGTAGATGTCCTGCCCCATGCCGACGTACTGCGAGCCCTGCCCTGGGAAGACGAGCGCCGGACGCTCTCCCAGGACGATGAGCCCATCGGCGCGCTGCTCCGTAGGCAGGCCGAGGCGCGGATCCGGCCCGTGCGCATCATGCTTTGTAACGATAGTCATAAGCTCGCTCCTTAGCGATCAGCGATCAGCTGTCAGCCGTCAGCTTCTTTCGGGTGTCAATCGCTGTAGCAAACCCTACAGTAGCTGATTGCTGAGGGCTGATCGCTAATCAGGCCATCACCAAGCCGCCGTCGACGGTCAGCACCTGACCGGTCATGTAGCTCGCCCCGTCCGAGGCGAGGAACGCCACGGTCTCCGCCACATCCTCGGGCGTCCCGAAGCGGCCCAGCGGCGCCTGCGCCAGAATGGCTTTTTTCAAGTCGTCGGACAGATCGGCCGTGATGTCCGTGGTGATGAAGCCCGGCGCCACGGCGTTGGCGGTGATACCGCGCGAACCGACCTCGCGTGCGATCGAGCGCGTGAAACCAAGCATGCCTGCCTTAGCCGCCGCGTAGTTGGCCTGCCCCGCGTTGCCCTGCAGCCCGACCACCGACGAGATATTCACGATACGTCCCCACCGTGCACGGATCATACCACGCAAGGCCGCTTTCGTGCAGAGGTAGACCGAGCGCAGATCCGTCTCGATCACGGCGTCCCAGTCATCCTCGCTCATACGCAGCAGCAGCGTGTCGCGCGTGATGCCCGCGTTGTTGACGAGCACGGACACGGGGCCGAGTTGCTCCGTCGTCGTGGCGAACAGGCGTTCCACGTCGGCGCCCTTGCCCACGTCGGCCTGCACGGCGAGGGCGCGCCCGCCCGCTGCCTCGATCGCGGCGACCGCCTCTTGCGCGGCGGCGGCGGCCGCCTGGTAGTTGATGGCGACGTGGTAACCGGACGCGGCCAGGCGCGTGGCGATAGCGCGGCCGATGCCCCGAGAGCCGCCCGTTACGAGCGCGACGCGTGGTTGCGTGCTGATAGGTTATATCCTCCCCCAATTACAGGTAGCACCGTCTATTATCTCAAAGTGGGACGACGCCCGCAATATGCAATAATCGTCCAACGCGAAGATCCTGAACTTTAGCTTCGCCGTCGATCAAGCTATCGCCTCAATCACGGCTGCCAGGTAAGACCGTAAGATCAGGGGCGACATTGCGCTTCCCACGGTCAGCTAACACCGCGTCCTGTATCCTTGCATCAATGATAGTGCGGCAGACGACGATGAGCCGTTGAATCATAATGACTGCCCACAAGCTCGCACCGATGATTGCCGCGGCGATGGTCATGCCGGGCGGCGTCTTGCTGAGATAAATGATTTCGATGACCGCGAGAACCATACACAACTGTATGGTTTCCTGCAGCGCGTCGCTCCATTGGCTCCGGACACTTATAAATCCGGCCACGCGAACATTGACGCCAAGCATTGTAGCAAAAAAGGCGACCAATAGGTCGTAGGCGGGCAATTGCAAGTCCCGCCCGGTCGCCATGCTAAGAACGGCAATAAGCAGCACCGCGGGAAGAACGACCTGTTGATATGTTAGGAAGACGACTCGATTAGCGTCTACGTCACGCTCCCCTAGCCTGTCGTATTGCCATGTCGTAGGGGCACGGAGAACCATTTGTATGGCGCCTCGTAGCAGAAACGGTAGGCCGGGGAGGGCATACAGCAGGGGATTAATTCTCGACATAAATGGCTCCTATCTCGATCCCTGAATGACCTTGCGAAGGATGTTATTATGCAGAGTAGTTAAAGTGTTAGACAGTTACTGTGGCCTTCGTACGCGTTTGGGAGGCTGGCCTTTCTGTCGAGCCACGGTCCGCTGCATCTTACCCTGGCGCGTCTTGTCCTCCTCAAGCGTCAGCTGCTCGGCGCTAGTAAGCTCCGCGTCCTCGGCCATGCCTCTGGGAGGAGACGCGGTAAATATAGTGGCGCGCCGACCGTTCCCATTCGCCTTGGCTCCATTGGCTCCGTTCCCATTCGCCTTGGCTCCATTGGCTCCGTTCCCATTCGCCTTGGCCCCATTGGCTCCGTTCCCATTCGCCTTGGCCCCATTGGCGCGTGTCGTGATCGCGCGCGGCCCGGCGGCGGACTGTGCGGCTTTACCGCGCGCGCTGGCGGAGAGTGCGGGCGAGGGCGAAGGGGAGGCCACGGCATGGGGTACCTTGAATGGCGACTTGAAGAGTTGGCCGAAGCCGGTGATGAAGTACTGCATCACGATGCTGAACACGGTCGACGTCACCCAGTAGAGGGCCAGACCAGAGGGATAACGCACCGCGAACAGCATGATCATGAGCGGCATGAACTGCATGATCTGCTGCGTCGAGCGCTGTTGCGGATCGCTGGTCGGCTGCATCATCATGCGCTGCTGCACCCACTGCGTGGCGGCGGCAAGCACTGGCAGTGGTCCCCAGAAGCCCCCGATGAAAAAATGCCCGAAGAGGCTGTCCGGCTTGTCGAGAGAGAACCACAGGAAGTTGGTGTGGTAGATGGCGGCGTGCTGAAAGTTCCTGATGTTGTTGAAAACGAAGATCAGCGAATAGAGCACGGGCATCTGCACGAGCAGCGGCAGACAGCCCGCCGCCGGGTTGACGCCCTGCTCCTTGTAGAGCTCCATCGTGGCCTGCTGCAAGGCCGCGCGGTCGCCCTTGTAGCGCTGCTGCAATTCTTTCTGCAGCGGACCCAGTGACGCCATCTTCCTGGCCGACTTAAGCTGTTTAATGTTGAGCGGGGAGAGCACAGCGCGTACCAGGATGGTGAAGACGATGATGGCCAGCCCGTAGTTGTGCAGCACGCCCGTCAGCGCGATCAGTACCCCTTGGAGCGGGTGGATGATAGGATCGAGAATATGCGAAAAGCCTGACATTAAAAGCTCCTAAACAGATGTATCATTATGGCCCTTCCACACCTCGCGCGAAACTGAACTAATAAGAGGCATGACGTGCCGATTATACCCCGACATTTCGAGCAAGTGAGTCGTTGCTGAACAGTGTGTGGCGCGTGTCAGCTTAACTCGGTCCCAATTCACGCCTTATGTGAGGGAGTTACCGCAGCGTCTACAGTACCATGATACGCGATCGTTGATAGAAGGCAATTTCTTCAACTGACCTGCCCGCGCCGCTCACGTCGCTGGTCGGGCGTGAGCGCGAGGTGGCCGCCGTGACGGACCTGCCGCGCTCGCCGCTCCCTTGCGCTTGGCCGCGATTGCCGCCACCGCTGACCCGCGCACGTTCATCCTGTCGCACATGGTTGGCTTAGCCTTGCACGATACCATCGACGCACGGGCCGCTGGGGCTAGCGCGCGGGGGGCTAGCGTAGGTATGAGCGGACGACAGATGAATGCGTGGCGCCATGGCGCCGTCGCGGGGGAAGCGCCGATCGAGCAGCGCCCCGATGAAGGGAACCTTGTCAGGGCGCCGTGATCGTGCGATCCACGACGAGGCGCGCGACAGCGCAGGGGACGGGAGGCCGAAAGGAACAAGGATGGGGGACGACAAGCCGGACGGCATAGACAGCGCGGTGTGCGCGCGGGATGTCGCGATGCAGGAAGCTTTGGGTGTGGAGCCCATCCTCATCCAGGGTAACAGCGTCGTGAGGTACGCCTCCGGCGTGGCGGCGACCGTGGCGGTCGGGTCATATAACCATAGGCCGGGAGCGCGGGGGGCTAGCGCTGGACCCGGTTGCGGGTAATCCGTCAGATATCCCGAAACGATGCCGCGCACGAGGATCGTCCGGCCCAGCCAGTGATGCGGGCAGTGGCGCACACCCGCTAACACCTGCCCCACTGTGTAGACCTGGGGGGGCGCTTGGCCGTATCTCGCCGCGCGCGCCGGGGTCGCTATGCCTGGGACGCTTCCCGCCAGGGCGTAGAGGCACACAAGAGCAAGGGGCAAGCCGCGCGCTGTATCACGTCGATGTATTATCATTCGCACACCTCCATAGACCTCATGCTCTCACGATAGCATCTCACCGTCTTCCGCTCCATCGCCAGCGGTGGCGCTTCGGCGATCTGGTGGCGTGCCTGTGCAGCGCCGACTTCACCCACCGTTACCAGGCATGTGGACATTGCAATCGCGTAGCGCGGGCTCCCATGTAGTGGGAGCCCGCGCTACGCGATTGCGAAACCTTGCTTCAGATTAGCCCTAAAACCACGTCATCGAGAGGAGAGGAGAGCCAGTTGACCATGGCGAGGCTTCCCTATGCCACGCCACACATGACCCGAGCGTCTATTACTGCGGCGTCAGCGGCGTACTTGTGTCTAGCTCGTGTTGCAACTGCTCTACCAGCGCGGGATTCGTATGACCGTCGACCAGCGCCTTGACTGCTTGGAAGAACTCGTCTTTGCTCAGACCAACCGATCCGATCCGCACGCCCACCCCGCTCTGACTATATAGCAAGGTAGAGATGGGTCCGTTCGAGGTGTTCGGCGTTTCACTGTAAAGCGCCTGGACCGTCTGACCCGCTATCGTGAGCGTCAGGGACGATGTTGCCGTCGACGTCGGCAGGTTGAGGCTAAACCGCCGATCTGATAGCGGCGACACGCCGGGTTCCTCGGTGACTATATTCACCCCCAACACTTTAGTTGGACTCAGCGCATAGATGTAATTCACGAAGCTAGCCGTCGGCGTCCCTACATAACGAACATCGTTGAGACGCAGACCGCCCGCATCGCCGGAGAGCAAGATGGACGGGCGGTTTGGCAAGGCGACCGCTTGCGCCATGCTGACGTGCTGCGTGCCCATCTGCGAAGAGCCATCCGGCGACACAACCGCATGGGCGCTGCTCGGAGCGTTCAGGGTGAAGGTGGGCGCTGGCACGGATGATAGTGGAGCCTCCTCGTATGCAACCAAGTGCAGGCTTACAAGAGGTTGAGGGTCGCCATCACGCGTCAAATCGAACTTGCGTATAATGGAGGACTGCTTATCGATGTACAGGGCAGCGGTTTCATTGTTGGGCTGCTGTATCCCAACTGCAGCGACAGAATGTCCATCAATCGTCGTCGACGCGAGAAGATGGATCCCCGCCCCCCCGCCTTGCTGAGCAGTTTGGATGTACTGCGTCAAGGCTGCGGCATCGAGGGGATTGGGCAAGCCCACCTGATCGACTGCCGCCTGGACGATAGTGTTCGCTACGGCGTTATAGGTGGTGGCTTGCTCGCCCGACAGGATCGTGCGGTCTTGGATGTGGCCGGCGTTGTCCTGAGTGGTGATCGCCCCCTGTGCGATCCCTCCGTTTGCATCCGGTTGGACCCACTCATCCAGTGTGGCTGCTCCCCCACCGTCACCCGCGACGGCGTAGATCGCATGAATCGCCTGGTTGGGAGACGCGGCGCGCAAGGCGTGCGTGGCACGGTGGAGGAGCGCCTCCGCCGCAGAGACGGGCGTTGGGCTGGAGAGGCGCATATACCCCGCTGTCCTACCAATCACTACGGGGATAGCCAAGCTAGCCGCTAGCCGCTGCAGCCGCACCTGCGTCTGGCGTCCACGGTCGCCCCGCGACCGGTGCTGTTTCGCCCACACGCTCAAAGCCTGTTTGAAGGCGATGTCGCGCTGTGCATGTTGGGGAAGAATATCAGGGTGATGCGGATTCATCGTGCCACTCCTTTTCTTATGGATAGTACACATGGGTCGGTCTACGTATCTTCCTGGGACGAATCTTAATAGGACGGTGTAGAGTTATACCCCGTGCCATCATACCAATTGATTGTCCCATCGGCGAAACTAGAGCCTGGGCTATAGACATTGCCGGGCGACAGGATATGACCACCCGGAAATGCCTCATAGGTGAAGCTGGAGCAGCCACTCCCAGTATTCGTATAATCGCACGTCTGCATCGACGCGTCGGTGTAACTGTTATAAACCGACCCCTGCGCGTATGTTTTAGCGCAGTAGTTTAGTGATCCATAGACGGTACCAGCGGGATTGCCGCCGGGGCCGATACTGGTTCTAGTACACGTTGGCTCAATTATCTTTGCGCTAGCGATAGCGTGAAACGCTTGCGCCGGAGACACTTCAGTGTCCGTCGTTTGCCATGCGACTTTAGTCGCAGGCCAACGGCGCTCGCCAAGTTATTTAGGCCAAGCTGTACTAGTGCTGTTAACGTCGAATGGGCCACCGCAAGCATAGACTGATACTGAATCCATGGTATGGCGTACAACCGGTAGCAGGGCCAGTCCGAAGCTAGCCGCGATAACCAATCTACGAACTTTGCTCATGACAGTTTCTCCTTAGCGTTGCCAATAAGCCGATTACCTGCAAGGCGAATCAACTCGCGGCGCGGAAGATGGCGGCTGCTCAATGAATTGGAGCTTGTTGAATCGATCCCCATTTGTCCCTCCCTAAAATCGTCTTTCGCTGCGGTACATTCGCCTCTCGCGG
>JAABUO010003309.1_pt1 | contig 19219 bp, 16 predicted proteins | sample 5559291 | NCBI WGS metagenome assembly JAABUO01 (sample SAMN10711878, study PRJNA513372) | rock metagenome | isolation source: Antarctica rocks | place: Antarctica: Victoria Land, Finger Mt sud
ATGGAAGCCAGTCAAAGGCCCGTCAACTCTCAACAAAACAGCACTTTGAACGAAAATCAACCCAAGACAGCACAACAATGCCCACGGAAGACAAGCCAGTCAGCAGAAGTTCAACAAGTTCCTAGTGCATTCGCTGAGATCATCCGCGGACACGGCTGTTAACTTGTGCCAGCTAGGGCTTAGCAGGTGAAGCGTAAAGCAGTGGTATCTACAGTTCCGCTAGCCAGCTCTCCAGGTTCTGCACAGTATCTCCATAGAAGACCTTGTACATCTCTTCTGTGACATAACCGATATGCGGCGTTGCGAGCAGGTGTGTAGCGCTTCGATAAGGATGTTCCTGCGGCAAGGGTTCAACGTCATACACATCGAGCGCCGCACCTGCAATCTGCCCGGAATCGAGGGCGGCGAGCAAGTCCTCTTCGACGACTATTGGACCTCGCGAGGTGTTGATCAGCATCGCAGACTGTTTCATTAGACTGAGTTCGGACTTGCCGACAAGCGCTCGCGTCTGATCACTCAGAACTAGATGGATCGACACGATGTCGGCGCTCCGGAGAAGTTCCACCTTGGAGACAGCGCTGCATCCTACCGCCTCTGCAGTCTCAGAGGAAAGATGCTCGCTCCAGGCGATCACCTTCATCCCGAACGCAAGTCCCACCTTGGCTACGGCGGACCCGATCTTACCAAGCCCGATAATGCCCAGCGTTTTTCCTGCTAGGTCTACCCCGACACTCTCCTGCCACCGCCCCTCGCGCAGTGCTCGATTCTCAGACACGATATGCCGCGCAGAAGCGAGGATCAGCGCCCAGGTAAGCTCTGCAGTAGTCGTCGATACCGCTCTGGTGCCGACGATAGAGATGCCGTGCTCCTTGGCCGCTACAATGTCGATGGAGCTGTTCGAGGATGCAGTTGAGGCGATCAGCTTCAGCCTAGGCAGACGATCTAGGACCTCCTTCGACAAAAGCGTCCGTTCTCTCATGACGCAGACCGCGGCGAACGGTCGTAGGCGTTCGACCAGGCCTTCGGTATCAGTGAGGTGGTCCCGGAATACGGTGACGGTGGCTCGCCGTTCGACACCGGACCAGTCCGCCGAAGAGAGTGCAACCCCCTGGTAATCGTCAAGCACTGCAATCTGGATCTTCTGCTCTGTCGCTGTCATAGAACTCCTTTATGTGCCTGCGGGAACGCGTCCCATGCAAAACTCAGCGGATCACCGTGTAACTTACTGGTAGCCAACGGTAGCCGTTTGCCGCACGTAGCAGGTGCCCGAGCCCGGGAAAAGTGACGTGCGCCGAAGCGATCAAATAGCCCTTCGTCACGGCATCCTCCAGCTTCTCCCTGCGTCGCCTCATCGCCATCTCGGGGTCATAGTCAAAGACAAACGTCGTTTGAGGATCAGTCATCTGCACCTCGATAGAGTGCAGCACATCTCCCCAGATCTCGAGCGTCTGTCCTTCGCTCTCGATCACAAAACCGCTGTGGCCGGGTGAATGTCCGTAGAGCGCTTGCGACCGAACTCCGGGGGATAATTCTTGATCGGCGTCAAAGGTTCTGAATCTGCCGGCGTCGCTGTACGGTTTCACTGCAGACATTGCAGTTAGGAAATACGCCTGAAGCTCCGGACGGGTACCTGCCACATTCTTCTCGTTCAGCCAGAAGTCCGCGTCGACCTTGCTCACCCGGAGAACTGCATGTGGAAACACAGCCTGCTCCTGATGCGTTAGACCGCCGATATGGTCATCATGCAGATGAGTCATATAGATCTCTTCGATCTGTTCGGGCCGGTAACCAGACAACTTCAACAAAGGTGCTAAATTGCCAAGGTTAGGCCCACCGAGGATGGCTCCTCCGGCATCGATCAGAATGAGCCGTGCGCCTGTATTAACGAGATAACAGTGAAAGGACATCTCGTAGGGATCTTTCTCGAACGAAGCCGCCAGCAGTTCATGTACCCTCTCTGGCGTCGTATTGGTGAGAAGCTGATCCATTGCGCAGGGGATCGTTCCGTCCAGAAAGACAGTAATTTCGAACGCGCCAAGCATAAAGCGAAAGTATGACGGAGCCGGCTTTTTAACCATCGATACTGCTGCGTTGAAGCGTTTCGACGCTTCCAATTCAGGTGCTGTTACCATTCCGGTCCTTTCACGTGTCAGGCATTTCGAGTCACAGATGACGAGCCTCACTGCCGGGTTCGCCAAGTATCAAGTTGCATGTCCGCTAGAGGGTGACCTCAGGGCCGTCCGGATTACTGTGAAATGTTGCCTTTCCGCCCGTGCGAAATGTTCCTGTGGTGGCGAAGGTGTTTTCGAGGAACTGCATGAAAATTACCTGGCCATCCCTTACCTTCGCGAGGATGGCGAAGGGTGAGGTTGCCACCTTGCCCAAGGTCGTGGAACGCAACGTCAGACTTCCAAAGATCGCTGCTTTATCTTCGGACTCGAGTGTCTCGCGGATGTCGAACGATTCATTGGTCCAAAATCGCCTCACGCCTAAAAATGCCGTGATGATCGAGGATGGGCCGGTACCTGTGCCGGCCCAGGGCATGATCTTCTGTAGTTCCGGATCGTAGTAGCTTAGCGACACGAATGTCGCATCGTGCGCAACCAGTGTATTGACGACATCCGGGTTGGTCGGATCGGAGAGTATCGCCTGCAGAATTTCCAACGGAGATTTCATGGTCTTGCTCCTTTAACTACGAACACGTCTAACCCTTCGGGCTAAGGCTTTCGGCCCGTCACGCTAACTATCGACTTGCGGTGAATGAGTGACTTTGCGAATCTCATGCCGGTGCAACAGGCGTCAGCGGGCGGTATATCCGCCATCCACTGGAATTTCAGCTCCATTGATGAACGACGCCTCGTCTGAGAGCAGCCATTTGACGGCGTAGCCAACGTCTTCAGGCTGGCCGAATCTTCCGACTGAGTGCCGATCCAGCGCGATATCATTTTCTTGCTTCAGGCTGGGATTGTTCAAAAGTATCTGGGACATCGGCGTGACAATATAGCCGGGCAGGACCGCATTCACCCGTACTCGCGTCTCGCGTGCCTCACTAGCCGCGCCGCGAGTGATTCCGTTGACGGCGTGCTTCGAAGCCGTGTACTCCGTCCAGTGAGGCGCGCCTAAGACTCCGTCAATCGAGGAGTTGTTTACGATCGCTCCTCCACCGGTCTTGCGCATCGCCAAGATCTCATGCTTCACGCACAGGAACACGCCGCGAGCGTTGACGTCCATGACGCTATCCCAATCAGAGGCTTCCAGCTGGTCTATCGGCTTATTGTGCATCGGGACGCCTGCATTGTTGAAGGCTCCGTCCAGCCGTCCATATTCCGCAATAGTGCGATCAATCATCGAGATGATCTCAGCTTCGTTCGCAACATCAATCTCAAGTGCGATCGCACTGCCTCCGCCATCGAGAATCTGCTTGGCGGTCACTTCAACACTCGCAAGTTTCCGACCGGTGGCTACGACTCGCGCTCCAGCTCTTGCCAGAATGACGGCAGTCGCCTGTCCAATCCCCGAGCCAGCCCCGGTTATCACGATCACTTTGTCTTTTAGAAGCATTGCACTCTCCTCGATTCCGCTATTGAAAGTCTGGGCACGCCCGCTACTCGCGCCTCACGTCGATCTAAAGTTTTGCGACGAATCGCCGGATCAAGCCGGCCAGTTCCTCAGGCATCTCCAGTGGCATCAGGTGATTGGCATTCAGAATCTCAAGCCTGCCGTTCGGAAAATGTAGTAAGTTGTGCTTCTCTTGCACAGATGGCCCTAGAGACGGGTCTTTCTCACCGGCCACGATGAGCACAGGCAACTGCAGCACACCGATAGGTTCCGACCAGTCCTTCTTGGATTCGTCTCCGTACCACGACTTCCATGCCGCCCGATTCATCAGCAGCGCGTCCTCGGTTGCTGCAGCAAGTACATCGGCCGGCAGTGTATGTGTGACGTTCATCAGGATGAACTGCTCTGCCGTTTGGCGATCCTTCTGCTTTCCTTGTTCGTCGGTGGCGGGCGGGGATTCAAACATCTCCAGAAGCTGAGCGCGGATGTCCTCCGGCAATGGGTCTGGGCTGAAAGTGGCCGGCGCGATCAGGATCAAACCGCTAAGCCCCTTTAACCGGGCGTCCCCATCTGCCGCGGAGCGCGCAACTACAGCGGCGACCCGTCCAGAATAGCTGTGTCCCACAAGAACGAACTGTTTCAGTCCCAGGGAGGCTACAGTGTCCGCAACATTCGCAGCCAGCTCTTGGACTGTATACCCAGCCACGTCACGAGCTGCTCCGTACCCTGGCAGATCGAGGCCGATACATTCACATTTGTCATCCAGCGAAGGAATTGTCCTGCTGTACTCCCGCCAACTTCCACCCGTAAAGGGCATGAAAATCAGTGCTGGTAACCCTTCGCCTTGTCGTTTCACCGGTAACATATCGATCAGCCTCCTTGTTGGCTGCAACTTCTCACTTCTGCCATACTCCCTATCGGATTCACATTGCGTCCGAGACGAATTGCCTAATCTTCCGGAAGGTCTGCCTAGTCGTGAACCGTATAGGGTTTTGTAAAACGGATATGGTCTAAACAGACCAGCCGCTCGGCGTTCAACCGACCAGTTCAACTTTTACGCCTCGTAACGAGGACGACAGAAGTTGGGGCCTCGATTTGTCTCCTCTATGGTGTCACCGTCTCCACCTGGATCGATCACAAATGGTCGCTGAGTAGAAAAGGGGGGTCAGACTCTATGACAAGCGAGCTCGCATTGCTGGTCGGAAAACACGCTCTGCACGAGGGAATAAGCACAACAGTACTGGGAGACCTGTCCCTATACCGATACTCCTCCGACTTCCCATCGGAGCGAGGAATCCCAGGTCCTTCGCTCTGTGCGGTAGTGCAAGGGTTGAAGCGGACGATGCTCGGCAATTCGTCACACCTTCAGCCTGCAGGAGACTACATGCTTACGCCGATCGAACTGCCGGTCACAGGTGATGTCGTGCGCGCTTCCAGGACCGTGCCCTTTCTAGGCTTTCGCTACGACCTCAACATCAGCCGGATTGCAACTTTCGCTCTGGATAACGATCTACAGTCGAAAGAGCGTTCTTCTCCGACGCAGGGAGTTTCTCTCGGTCACATGACCCCAGAACTGGAGGACGTTTTTCTCCGCCTGCTCAGACTGTTGGAGCGTCCAGAGGAAATCAAGGTTCTCGAGCCTCTCCTGAGCCAAGAGATCCTGTACCGGCTTATTCAAAGCGGACATGGGAATACTTTTCACACAATCGCTCGTTCCAACAGCCACATACATAGCATGGCTCGTTTGATCAACTGGATGAAACGTAATGTTGATCGTCCGCTTTCCGGAAGCAGCATAGCCCATGAGTCGAACATGAGCAGTTCTGTTCTTTATGATAGCTTTCGCGATGTGACAGGAATGAGCCCCATCCAATTTCACAAACAGCTTCGTTTGCAAGAAGCGAGGCGCATCCTAATTGCGAACGATATCGATGCGACCTCAGCAGCAATGAGGGTTGGCTATAAAAGTTCTTCGCAATTTAGCCGCGAGTACACACGGCTGTTTGGATGTCCCCCGGGGCGCGACCTCCAACACTTCAAGAAGTTCGGCGTATCTGACCCAAGCTTTGCTTCTTGAACGCAACATGCATTCATGGTGCTCGAGCCTTTTCACCTCAGCGGGATCACTTAACTTCCAAGTAGGCACTACTTCCGGAAGATTGGGCAAGTCGCATCCCATGGGTGGTGAATCTGATAAGGGTGAGACAAAACAAGAGGCGTGCTTACCGCGAGAGCGACGATGGCAAGAAGGCCGAAACCCGACGACGGCAGTTGAATGATACTCAAAGCTGCTGCAAGCGTCGAGCCTCCGCTTTCATCGTTTGTGGCTGAGCGGGCGTACCCTCTCGCACGAACCGAGATCAAGCCTTCACAGCTCTCATCAATGCCTGGGAGAAGGAAGCAACAGCTACGGGCTTCTAACAGGCCCGCATGCATGGGGAGAAGACCATGGACACGTCGCCAAGAACAGTCTTAGAACGCTTCTACGAAGCAGAAGCAACCTACATGGCAGCACGACAGATTGAGGACAGCGCGGACTTTTCGGTCATGCGCGCGACCCTCTCTCCGGACGTGGTCCTGCACCAGTCGCCGGACCTGCCCTTTGGCGGTGAGTACACAGGACATGATGGCTATGAACGATGGGCTCTAGCTATGAGCAAGCTTTTCGACAAACTGGATGTAATCGAACAGCAATTCTTCGAGCAGGGGGATACGGTCCTAGTTGTCTGCCGTTTCAGAACACGCTCTCGGGTGAATGGGCAGATACAGGACTATCCAATGGTGCAGGTTGTACGGGTGACAGGCGGAATGATCGTTGATTTCCGTCCGTTCTATTGGAATGTGCCTGCCTATGTCGCTGCAGGACTGCCCGCGTGAAAGTAGACGCCCTGAGACTTTGACTTGGAGGCTGTGACGCGAATCCTGCTGCTCTCATCATCTCTGGCCCATTGTGCCGTATGTTGCCGTCTTTAACCTAGCCCAAACCATAGCTGTTAGGACTGATACGACAGTCACAAGGATTCGTTAACTTCCTCGAATCTCGGAGACCACATCTGCCACTGTGCGCTTGGCGAGGCTTCTCTCAAAGACATGCTGACCATCGCTGAGGACCTTGTTCATGCATCCTTGATGTTCGAACTCACTTGGCAGCCCCTCTGTAAGGGATAGCTGTGGATCGCGAACGCCGCGGGTGGATCGATAGCGCGATAGAGAGCGAACTCATGAGTGACACAGAAGCCAAGGCTGTTGATGAAGTACGAGTTCATGTGCACCAATGCACCTCTTGTAGCAAGGTGTCGAGAAGGGATGAACCCGATGGTATGCCCGACCCGCTTGGAGCTTTCCATTGCTCAACCTGCGGACACGTGGGGCCACTCAATCTGCAAATCATCGAAGAGTCCGATCCTAGACTCCACCATTAACCGGCAAGAGGAAGGGGCCGTTGTCGCGCCTTTGTCGTCTTCTCTATTTGCTTTACAGCGGCGCGAACGAACTCGCTTGTCAGCCTCGATATATCATCAGCTCGGGTCACTAGGGTTGTTCGCAGCATGAATCCAGGTTCGCCAAGTGGACGCATCGTCAGTGCACCGGTCGCGATCCGCCAAGCGCCGATTTTCGTCAAGAAAGCAATCGCATCAAGTTGCACGACCAGATGCGCGGCCTCGTCCGCAGTCGTGACGTGATGTATCTGTTTAGATCTCACTCCGATGGTCAGCGCGCGCAGCATAAATTCGTCATATAGAGTCGGATGGACATGGCGGCCGAAAATGACCCAGACACGCTCTCTCAAATCTGTCAGCTTGACTTCAAGTTTTCGCGATAGCGAATCATGCTTGCCGAAAACCGCGTAAAGCGGGGAAGCTGAGAGTTCCAGATAGTTCAACTTCGGGTGCGGAAGGCCGGCCGTCGAAAGCGCTACGTCGATCTCGCCCGTTAGCACCTGCCGGTTTAGCTCCGTTGAGAAGTTGCTAGAGGCTTGAATGCGAAGAGATGTAAACAACGGTAGCCGGACCGCGAGTACCGTCGAGACAAGGTAAGGATCTGTATAGGGCGAGGTCCCAAGATGCACGACGGCCTCAACTCCTTTCGCAACCGAGCGCGTCAGGTGAACCGCCCGGTCCAGATGCAGAAGAGAAATCCTCGTCTCTTCAATGAACACCCGGCATGGATCAGTAAGCTCTACCCTTTGATTGCTTCGATCAAACAGGATGACCCCAAGGAACGCCTCCAGCTCTTGAATCTGTTTTGTGAGGGCGGGCTGAGTCAGGTGTAAGCGGATAGCGGCCCGCGAAAAACTCAGTTCCTCAGCAACAGCGTTGGCGGCTTGCACATGTCGTATATCAAATCCACTCATGGCCGAACTCCCAGGCGAATCTCGGTAATGCGCTGGCAGTCGGGCTGAACGGGCTCGCCCGATACGGTATTGGAGCCTTAGAAAGAGGGAAATGTCAACCTGGCTAGGCGCAACGGCTGGAGTTACAACGGCCCTGTATTCCGTGACGGAATGATGAACACATGGATTTTGATTGGACAGGAGCTCAGCCGCCAAATGATCTTGGTTGAGGAAGCAGGAGCAGGCCAGATGACAGACAAGAAGCCAGTGGCGCGAGCCGTCACCACCGTCCGTATCGCAGGGAATGAGATCGAAATTTTACTCGACAGCCAAGAGGCAGCTACGGTTCTCGGAGTTCATCCGAGGACGCTACAGCGCATGGCGCAGAGAGGGGAAATCGCCGGCGTGCAAGTGGGCAAACTCTGGCGTTTCCGGGGCTCGTCACTTGCATCTTGGATCGACCGGCATAGCTCCCAAGACACCTACAAAACTGCGTAGAATCCGCAATTCCAGTGGCTCGCGATGAACGAGATCAGCTATTCTTATGATAGCCATTCGTGCTGCGAGTCGACGAGGGAACTCTGAGATGCGCGCATGTTATCAATTCGGAAGTCTAGTCACAAAGAAGCGGGCGAAGGGTTCGGACGCTTGGGAGTTTCGGTACTACGAGTCGAAGCCAGATGGCGATAGGACACGCAAGACCTGCACCATCGGGACGGTCGACAAGTACAGGAGCGAAGCCCAGGCCCGAAAGGCAGTCGAAGCCCTTCTCCTCAAACTCAACTCTGAAACCCCGTTGCAGAGGATGGCCGTGGTGACATTCGGTGGGGTTTGCGACCGGTACGTTCAGGAGGAGCTTCCCGAACGCTATTCGACTCGCAAGTCTTACCTCACCAACATCGCACTTCATCTCAAGCCACGTTGGGGGGACTATCTGCTAGAAAAGATTCGACCGATGGCGGTCGAAGATTGGTTGAAGAACCTCAATATGGCACCTAAATCCAAGGCCCATATTCGGAGCTTGATGCACCTGATGTATCAGTGTGCAGCACGCTGGGAACTCTTCACCGAGCAGAGAAATCCGATTGCGTTAGTGCGTGTCAAGAACTGCACAAAACGTCGCCAGCGCCCAGCCATCCTCACTGCGGAAATGTTCCAAGCTGTCATCATGACCCTGAAAGGGCCGTACAAGACAATGGTCATCATTGCTCAATGTCTCGGTCTTCGCGTGAGCGAGATTGCGGCACTGAAATGGGAAGACTTCGACTTCGAGAAGCGTCAACTCCTAGTTCAACGGAGCATCGTGAACGGAAGAGTGGACGACGTGAAGACCGAATACTCCCATGACTATGTTCCACTGCATGACTCGCTTGTAGAGGTTTTGCTTGCTTGGAGTTCACAGGCTTACCCAACCGAAGAGGGTTGGGTATTTGCGAACCCGATGACCAACCGCCCGTACTACCCAACTGAGATCCAGAAGCGCCACTTGCGGCCTCTGGGCGTAAAGCTAGGTATAGGCCCAATCGGCTGGCACACGTTCCGCCACACATACCGTTCGTGGCTGGACGAGACCGGCGCTCCAATGAAAGTGCAGCAAGAGCTAATGCGTCATGCTTCGATTCAGACGACCATGAATGTCTATGGACAAGCGATGCCGGCTTCCAAAAGGGAAGCTAATGGAAAGGTTGTTGAAATGGTCCTCATCCCTACACGGATGAGTGCCTGAAATCAGCAAATTTTCTTATTGGGAGTTTTTGGGAGTTTGTCCGAAAGTCAAAACCTTCGTAACTAATTGATTTGGTTGGTTGCGGGGGTAGGATTTGAACCTACGACCTTTGGGTTATGAGCCCAACGAGCTACCGGGCTGCTCCACCCCGCACTTCCAATATACGGTGGATACAAGTGCTCGGTCAACCCGTCCCATGATGCCCGCGCGCCCGAGGTGTATGGGATTGCGGCGTACAGAAACGGATTCGATTTGAAGTGGCAGCGCAGTCCATCCGACACGGCCACCTTCGACCAAATTTATTTACTTCGATCAGTACAGCAACTTTCCGCCAGAAGCGGCGTTCATGTCGGATGACGGATTATTTCGGGCGCAAAACCGGGCCTTATGATCATCACGATGAAGTTTTGGGAGGGCAGTCCTGATGAATTCGACCCACGCCGCCGCCACCAAATCCGGTCCCCGAATCACACAGCCCTCCGCGCCTTTTGGAATTGCAACTCGCTCCCTGATTGCTTGTGCGCTGGGCAGCATGCTCGCGCTCGGATCGCTCCCTTCTGCTCAAGCGCAGGAAGTCATTCCGGATGCACAGGTGCAGGCCAACGTCTTGAAAGCGCTCGCCGGGGCTCCCGAGCTTGCGGGCGAAGATATCCATACGCGTACGGTGTACGGCGTGGTTTCATTAACGGGAAACGTTCGCTCTGAAGCATTGCAGGTGCGTGCGGAAAACCTTGCCGCCAACTCAACTGGGGTAAAGAAGGTGGTGGACGAAATGGCGGTCGGTTCGCCAGCAGCAGCCAACAGCCCACCCGGGGTCTCTGCGCCTATCCCAGCAACGAGTTCTGCTGGAGCTGGCGGACAGCAGGCCGAAGTCCGGCACGGCGCGGCCTCGGCTTCCGCAGGCATTGATCCCGCGCCCGGCTCCGCACCTGCCTCGAGTGCGGTCATGAACGATCCTGAGCGGGACCAGCAGCAGCATCAAAACCAGCGGGCGTACAGCACGTCCGCAGCCGGATCAGCCGAGCCACGGCCGGGCGGGTATGGCGAACAATCCTCGCAGACAGCCCCGAATTACGAGGGTGCACCCGAGTACAGGCGCTATCCGAATCAGGGTCCGCAAGATACCAGAGCCGAAAACGGCCGCTCCGGATATGCGGCAAACCAGGCACCGTTTCAGGGTGGACAGCCAGCGGGCAGGCGCGTCATCATTCCGCCCGATACCATGCTCCGCGTCAGACTCAATGAGACCGTCTCAAGCGATCGAAGCGCGGCCGGAAGCGGCTTCGATGGCGTAGTGATGAGCGACATAATCGCCGATGGGGCAATTGCCATTCCGCGCGGAGCCCAGGTACGCGGCACCGTCGTATCTGCGACCAGGGCCGGAGTGCTGAAAGGACGCGGCGACCTTTCGCTTGCACTCACGTCGGTCGCTCTTGGTGGCCAGGTGTATCCGCTCGTCACCAGCACCTGGGCACACCACGGAGGCGACAAGACCATTGAAACGGTCAACAAAACTGCCGGATTCGGGGCCGTCGGTGCGGTCGTGGGTGCCCTTGCCGGGGGCGGCGAAGGCGCTGCCGTGGGCGGTGGAATCGGTGCAGCGGCGGGCCTTGGTTCGTCAGCCACCTCAGGACGCGGACAGGTCTACCTGCCCGCAGAAGCCGTCGTCAGTTTCCGCTTGGCCGACGCAGCCTCTGTCATGACAGTTTCGCAACAGGAGATGCAGCGGCTTGCCTACGGTTTCGCCCCTAACCTGCGCCCGCAATATCCCCGTCGACGTGAAGCCCCGCAGATCTACATGGGACCCACTTTCTACCCGGGCTATTATCCGGGGTATTACCCGCGCCCTTACCCGGGATATTATCCTCCGCCGTATGGCTATCCGCCTTACTACTAAGTCCAGCCATCCAAGTTACAGGGATGTCATCCTGAACGCAGTGAAGGATCCCTGTATTCGCCCGACGCCAAACGTTGTCTCCAGGACGTAATCAGCGTTTTAGCCGCACACGGTTAACGCAGACCTGAAGCACGCCGCACCCGCGCTGCAAACCCCAGTTGCACCTCACATCCCATCCAACGCCGGCTCCAGCCACCCACGCGCCGTGCCATATAATCAAGGCTTGCCCTGCCGTTGGGCAATGCAGCCGTGTGCCCGATGCTGGTGCCGTCAAAGCTCCGGACCTCTGGGCTTGGCAACAAGCCTCGGAGTCCACGTGCGATACGCCTGCAGACAAAATCTCTTCGAATGAAAGACGTCCATCCAGCATGATTCGCATTCTGCAGCAGAATAATAAGATTGTAAAAATTCTCTTTGCCGTAATCATTGGTGCCGCTGTCATCACGATGGTCATCACGCTGGTCCCGGGAATCTTCGACAACCTGGGCGCGGGCGGTAGCTCTGCAAACTATGCGACGGTGCATGAGCCCGGCTTTTTTGGCCGCATCTTCGGCGAAAGCGTTCCGGTCAAGCAGACGGAGGTGACGCGGCTGGCGCAGCGGCAGTTGCAACAGCAGAAGCTGCCGCCCTTCCTGCTGCCGTACATGGAAGCCCAGGCCGGACAGGCGCTGGTCCAACAGGCGATTCTAAAGATTGAGGGTGATCGCCGTGGACTCGCCGTAACCGACGATGATCTCCGGCGCGAACTGCATCAGGGACAGCTTGGGCAGGTTCTCTTCCCCGAAGGCAAATATATCGGCGATGACGCCTACATGGACTTCGTGCAGAACCAGCTCAACATGACGCGCAGCGACTTCGAAGGGCTCATCAAGAAAGAGATGGAGCAGGGCCGCCTCCAGGCTCTGATCACCGGCGGCGTCTCCGTCTCCGACCAGCAGGTCCGCGACCAATACCGGATCTCGGGAACCAAGGTCAAATTCGACTACGCGGTCGTTTCCTCGGACGAACTTGCCAAAACGATCAATCCCAGCGATTCCGAGTTGCAGGCATTCTTCCAGAAAAATCAAGCACGCTACGCGACGGCCATTCCTGAAACCCGCAAGCTCCAGTATGTCTCGTTCGGCATCGACCAGCTTCCCGGTGGCAAGCCGCAGGTGACCGACGCGCAAATCCAGGCGTACTACACCGCCCACCAGAATCTGTATCAGGTCAAGGAGCAGGTAAAGGCACGCCATATTCTGATTGCCGTTCCCGCCGGGGCCGATGCCAAGACCGATGCTGCTGCCAAAGCCAAGGCCGAAGACCTGCTGAAGCAAATCAAGGCCGGCGCGGACTTCGCCAAACTCGCGTCTGCCAACTCCGATGATCCGGGCAGCAAGACGCAGGGTGGCGAGCTCGGATTTCTACAGCGCGGCCAGACCGTCCCCGAGTTTGACCAGGCGCTCTTCTCCATGCAGCCGGGCCAGATCTCCAACCTCATCAAGACTAAGTACGGCTACCACATCATCCAGGTGGAGCAGAAAGATACTGCCCACCTGAAGCCGCTCAGCGAGGTGCGCAACTCGATCGTTCCCGTGCTCGAACAGCAGCAGGTTGGCGCGGCGGAACAGAACTATGCCAATCAACTGGTCGCGCAGGCCAAATCTGACGGCATCGCCAAAACTGCCGCAGCCCACAGCCTGAGCGCCGTCACCACCGACTATCTGCCCAAGGATGGAGTCGTGGCTGGAGTTTCCGACGGCACCGGGATGCTGACGCAGGCGTTCGCCGAGAACAAAGGGGCTGCTCCAGCCTCCGTCTCGACTGGCGACGGCTACGCGGTCTTCACCGTGGTTGACATCAAAGCACCGCACGCACCCACGTTCGACGAGTACAAGGCGCACATCCTCCAGGACTACCGCGACGGGCAGGTTCCGCAGATGCTCACCGCCCAGGTGACCAAGCTTGCGGCTGATGCCAAGTCCATGGGCGACCTCCGTAAGGCTGCCGCAGCAATGCATCTGCCAGTCCAGACCAGCGACCTCGTAGGCAAGGACGGCCAGGTGCCTGACCTCGGCGCGATGTCCGGGCCCGCCTCCGTCGCGTTCTCGCTCCCCAAAGGTGGCATCAGCGGTCCGTTGACAGTCGGCAAGCTCGGCAGTGTGCTCGAAGTCACCGACAAGCAGGAGCCCACCGCCGAAGACACTGCAAAGAATCTCGACCAGACCCGCGAGCAGATGCTCAACACGAAACGCGAAGAAATCTTTCGCGTCTACCTGGGAACGCTGGTCGATAAATACCAGAAGGGCGGCGGCATTCGTGTAACCGCCAAGCCAGCCACACCGGGCTCCGCACCTCTTCCGAGGTAAACCAGCCGGCTCTCTTGTTACCAGGCGGGTGGGAGCGAAAGCTCCCGCCCGCTTCTCTTTTCGCGCATTTCCTTCCGTTGTCATTCCCGAAGGGAATCTGCGTGGGGCTTTATCCACTGCGAAACAAATTCACCCGCAGTACCAGTAAACCGTCACCACAATCTTCTCGAACCTGCCCGACACAAAGCGCATCACACAACAAAACTCCACCGGGGGCAGCCACAGGATGTTAACCGAACGAAGTTCCGGAGTATTGCTGCACGTAACCTCCTTGCCCTCGTACGGCGGCGTCGGCGACTTCGGTCCCGCAGCCCGCGCCTTTGTCGATTTCCTCGCCGCCGCCAAACAGCGTTTGTGGCAGGTGCTCCCGCTCTCGCCCACCGGCTACGGGAGTTCGCCTTACTCGGCCCTCTCGGCCTTCGCGGGCAATCCCCTGCTGATCAGCCTTGAGATTCTCGCCGAGCAGGGCTGGATTGAGTGGGAGCGCATCCATGGTCTGCCCGGAAACGACGGGCCGGCTGATTTCGGCGCGGCCGTCGAACGCAAACTACCTCTGGTAGAAGAGGCAGCAGCCAACTTCCTCGACCGCGCCAGCGATGAGCAGCGTTTGCGCTTCCAGAAGTTCTGTGCCGAAAACTTGTCCTGGCTCCCCGACTATGCCAACTACACCGTGCTGCGGCGGATGTTTGACTACGCCAGCTGGCACGAGTGGCCGCCCGAGTACGCCCAGCGCAAAGGCGACGCGCTCACCCGTCTGCTCAACGAAAAAGGCCGCGAGATTGCCACCGAACAGGTCATCCAGTACTTCTTCAGCGAACAGTGGTGCGCACTCCGCGCCTACTGCCAGGAGCGCGACGTCCGCATCCTCGGCGACGTCGCCATCTTCGTCAGCTATGATTCAGCCGACGTCTGGACCAATCCCGGTATCTTCGAGCTCGACGAAGATCTGCGTCCGCTGCGTGTCTCCGGCGTTCCGCCAGATTACTTCTCCGCCACCGGCCAGCGTTGGGGCAATCCGCTCTACCGCTGGGACGTCCTGCGCGAACGCGGCTTCGACTGGTGGGTGGCGCGCATCCGCCGCTCCCTCACCCTCTACGACACCATCCGTCTCGACCATTTCCGTGGCTTCGAAGCGTTCTGGTCCATTGCGGCCGATGAAGAAACAGCCGTCAACGGGCAGTGGGTCAAGGCTCCCGGGCACGATCTCTTCCAGCGTCTGCGCGAAGTCTTCGGCGAGCTTCCCTTCATCGCCGAAGATCTAGGCCTGATTACGCATGAAGTGGAAGAACTGCGCGAACACTATGGCATGCCCGGCATGCGCATCCTCCAGTTCGGCTTTTCCGACCGCGGCAGCCACATCTACCTTCCTCACCGCTTTGTCCCCAACACCGTCGCCTATACGGGAACCCACGACAACAACACCACCCTGGGCTGGTGGCTGGACGATACCGGTCCAGCCGAACACGCCAACGTTCAAACCTATCTGGAAATCGTCGAGCACACCGGCGACGTCGTCTGGGCCATGATCCGCGCCGCCGCATGTTCGGTCGCCGACATCTGCATCTTCCCCTTACAGGACATCCTGCACCTCGGCAGCGAAGCCCGCATGAACACACCCGCCGCCGGAAGCGGCAACTGGACCTGGCGCTACCGGCAGGACGCGCTTCATCCCGACTTCGCCACGAAGTTGGCCGCGCTAATGGAGATGACCGACCGCGACGGCTACAAGGAGCCAATCGTCGGCCTCAATGCCATAACATCTCCGGATTAGTTCACTTCACTCGCCGCAGTGTCGTCATCCTGAACGAAGTGAAGGATCCCTGTATTTCGCTCAACGCTGCAACGTCGTTCATCGCCCCGCCCTCACATGCGAGACCCCGCAAGCATTTAGACTGAGCAAGAAGCCTCACCGCTACCCGAACCCGATCTGGAGCAACTGCATGCCACTTTCCGGCGAAGCCATCCGTACCATGAACTACGTTGACGATATCTCCGTCACCCTGCGCCGCATCCTCACCGTGCTGCCGTCGCTCGATGAAGAAGAACGCCAGCGCATCGCCGAATACATCCGCGTCTCCGAGCCCAACTACGAGACCGTGCTCGCCTCCATCGAAAAAAAGAAATAACGTGCCTACATCTCCCGCCCAGGCACCCGCAGCCTTGACCGTTGCGATCATCGGGGCGGGTGTCGCCGGCCGCAGCTTCGCCCTGGCCTGTGCGAAATCCGGATTGAACGTCGTCCTCGAAGACGTGATGCCGGCCAGGCTACGCAAAGCAGAAGAAGAGCTCGCCTCGCTTGGCCGTTCGGTGACCCTGGTCCTGACTGTCGAAGACGCAGTCCGCGAAGCCGACGTCGCAATCGACTTCGTTCCCGATGAGCTTGAGTCCAAGCTCGAGATCTGGAGCATGATCGACCGCATGGCACCCCCCAGAACCATCATGCTCACGCCCAGCGAGGCGCTCAGCATCACTGACCTGGCGTCCTGCACGTATCGCCCAGACCGCTGCCTGATGGTCCGAGGCATGCTCCCAGGCGGCAGCAAAGTGCGCCTACTCACCGCACGCGCAACGTCTTCAACTTCAATCGCCCTCGGCAGCGACTGCCTCCAACGCCTGGGCTACCAGGTCATCGCCGAGCACGACCCCGACCTGCCCATGCTGCTGAAGAACATGAACTCCTCCACCCTCTAATCTCATTAAATGGGATAAGCTTTTTCCTTCCTCTGGTTGTCATTCCCGCAGGGAATCTGCGTTTGCATTTTTGCATCCCGGTTCTCTAAGCCGCCTCTAACTTCTCTTCAGAACCAAAGTCCCCATCCCTGCAAAGCCGTCATCCTGAACGTACTGAAGGATCCCTGTATTCGCCCGTATGACCGCCACACTGTACACAATTGCAAACTCCGCCCAAGCGCGAACGTAGGCTCACATCGTCCCTTTTCGCTTGTCATTCCGCAGCCAAGTGGAGGATCTGCTGTTCAGTGCAGCCCAGGAATGCTCAGAGGTCCGCCGATAGCAGAGGCATATCCATCACCTCCGCGTGCGCGGTCCGCATCCCACACCACAGCCGAAGGCACAACCAGCACACCCATCACCGGCAACGCAAGCACAGGCGCCCAGCCCTTCATCAACAGCAACCCCGCAACAGGAAGCGCAACACAAGCAAATGAGCCGCACAGAACATACGCCGCCATTACGTCTCCCGTACCTCGATTGTTCCCGCTCCCATGCCCATCAAGAACAGCTCCGGCAGCCAGCGCCAATGGCAGCAGCAGCAACACCAGGTCGTAGACCTGCAAGTGATAGCTGACCAGCATCGCCGCAGGAAGCGCCACCGCCAGCGAAGGTCTTTGCCGCGAAGCCCACACCAGCGTAATCGCCGACGCAACGAACAGCAGAATCGCTCCGCTCGCACTACCTTGCGTGACATCAAAGCAAAGACCGTGCAGGTTCGGCATCTCACCCCCGTACATGCCGTAACGAGCTTTGGCCGCAAGCGGATGCATCACAGTTGCTCCGGCCACCTCAATCGTGGCTCGCCCGTAAGCGCGCAAACCACTTACGCCGCACATCGCCAGCGAGACCAGCGCAAGTCCCGCGGCACCGCACATAAAGCCCGCCAACACGCGATAGCAGCGCCACACCAGAAACAGCAGAGCAACAGGAATCGCAATCTGAAATTTGACCAGGCAGACCGCCAGCACCACCCCCGCCGAAAGATCTCTGCGTTGGGCCAGCAGGTGTTCCATCCCCACATGAAGCAGCAACAGCAGGATAGAAATCTGTCCCTGGATCAACACCTCTGCCAGAGGAAGCATAGCCGCAACCAGCCCAACCCGCAGAGACATGGGCCGGCGCCGCAGCGCAGGAACCCGTTCGCAGAGCAGATAGGAAGCAACACATAGCCCTGCGATATTCACAAGGGTAAACAGCAGATACGCCACACCGAACGGCAGCAGCCCAAAGGGCACAAACAACAACGCAGCATAGGCCGGATAGAGAAACGGCAGCGTCTGTCCAGACGCACCGAACAACGCTTTCTGCGCGTGCCTCTGCGCCTCGTACGAAAACATCTCCTCTGCTCTGCCCTGCAGGACCAGGTGCGCTGCCGTATAGAAAACCCTGAAATCCGTATTTGCATGTAACGACGCAGGCAGGCCGCACCAGAACAAGCCCACTTGCACCAACAGCAGAACACCTGCAACCGCCCGGAGCAGCCACGCACCGCGAACAGGCGAGTCCACTCTGTGTGAAGGCCTTCGCTGTAGCGCGTCCGACACCCGTTGCATTGCGCTCCCACTTTCCATCGCGGTGGACGAACAAGCGCAGGTCCGCCTGAAGCGTCCTCTGATCGCGCAGGACCCTGGCAAGTCGGAGCAGCCGCGCGTGGCAGATACATCTGCTATCGCTACATGCTTCTTCGGCTGAGAGTGTCCATTCCTTTATGCGCGTCGAAGGTAAGCCCGGCTTAACGCGTAGGAGCCCAGCTACACGCCACCGCAATAGTAGTCAACACAGTCATCACCATCACAACGCTTGAATAATATTCCATGACAACTCCTTCCCATGTGCTTCTGGTTCATGCTGCTTCTAAACGCGCAGTGCATTCATCCAAAACGCTTCCTTTTGTAGGTCTGACGCGAGATTAGTCCTGCCCTCTGAATTGGGAATGACCTCCACGCTCAAGAGCGCAACGAAAGTAATAGGTGCCACCCGTGCATTCAAGATTCCCGGCAATTCGCCGAAAGTAATCTTGTAAGTGAATCCAGATAACCGGGCCTAACCTCGTTTACTTCAGCTTGCGTCCGCATACCTCTGCGCAAGACCGGGTCAATCCAGCATGAGCTATCGCATCATCGTCGCAGACAATCAGGAGATGTTTCGAGTCGGCACCGCACGTCTGCTCGGAATCGAAGATGACTTCCGGATTGTAGGTCAGTGCGCCGATGCGCCACGCCTGCTGAACGCCGCCGAATTATTTCCCGGATCAACCTTGCTGTGCGCCGCCAGCATCACTCACGATTGGCCGGCGCTGAAGGCAGCACTGTCCGCCTTCGACTGCCTCATCGCCGTCATGCTCGAAAACGCAGACGATGCAATCGGGTTTGTGGAGCTGGACTTCCCCGGCGTTCTCTATCGCAGCGTATCCGCGCCTGAGCTCGCTGCCTGTGTGCGCGCAGTCGCGTCAGGTCAGCGGCACATCCAGTCCACGTCCGCCAGCCACCCCGGCAACGCAAAGCCCGACGCACTCGGCGAAAAGGCGCGCAATCGCCTCACCCGTAAAGAGCTTGAAATCGTGACGCTCCTCGTCCAGGGATACAAGAACAAGGACATCGCCGACGAGCTGGGAAACACCGAAC